>Ga0247841_10000070_pt1 | contig 247388 bp, 237 predicted proteins | sample LaCruzMarch2015__2_FD_192410 | JGI IMG/M metagenome (GOLD analysis project Ga0247841, IMG submission 192410) | Freshwater microbial communities from meromictic Lake La Cruz, Castile-La Mancha, Spain - LaCruzMarch2015_18m | ecosystem: Environmental > Aquatic > Freshwater > Lake | place: Spain... | reverse complement strand
TGCCTCAGCCTGTCAATCCTCCCGGAGGTGAACCACCGACCGGAGAGCCGTATGCGGTAGATCCGCACGTACGGTTCGGAGGGGGGAGCGGCCGGGTTTAACCGGCTGTTCCTACCCCTATCTATGAACAAAGCCGATCAGTCTTTGTGAACAATGCACCCGCAAGCCATATCCGAATCGTCGGCTTCTATCTTGTAGGTCAATTCAATCCCTTCTTTTGCGCGAGTGATCAGTCCAGCCGCCTCAATCGTCTGCAGAAGGGCTGCACAGTCGGACCAATCCCGGGAAAGGTAAATGGGCAGCCATTCTCTGTATTCCTGAAGACGCTTGTCCGCATCCAAAGAGTACAGGACCATAACCACCTGTTTGTGGACCATATCCAGGATAGGATTGGACATCCTCTCCTGGATCGTTGCATCACTCAAAACCAGATGACTTATCGCAGCGGTACACATGGAACCCTCCAGATCTATACCCACTTCGCAGGCACAAAAGGAACGTTTTGAGAAATGAAAATCTTACAGTTGGGCGGGCGTCTCTGCCCACCGTTTTCCCGAAACTTTTGTCGTTCTGTTAGTTCCGAGAAAGCCAATCCGGCCCAAACACGGATTCGTCTTCATGAGCACTTAACTTAAGGCAAGCCGGCGTTCAAGTCCAGTGTGCAGGACAAAAAAGCAGGCTCTCAATTATTGACAGGCCAAGGTAGCTCGTTAATGATGGCCATATTCAGCCCAATATATAGAAATAACTTGAAGGAAATGTCGTATTATCCTATAATATAGTGTAATGTTCTATAACAAATAACGCTGGACACAACAACAAAGAATGTTTTTTTTCGGCAGAAAAAAGCTCAAGATTTGCAAACCCGAGATGTTTCTGGAGGAACTCGAGCCGCGCATTGTGCTGGATGCGACGGTTGACTATTCGTTCCAGGCTGACTCGTTACACGATATGGGCTATTACAGGAAGACGGGCCTGGACTCAGCCACGAGCGACCAGGGTTATTCCGGAGTTTTTCACAGGCACGATTCGGCTATCCTTCCCAATCATGTCAACAAAGATCTCAAGGTTGTTCTGGTTTCAGATTCCGTGTCCGATCTTGAAGGCGTGAAGAGTGCCGTGTCGGACGACGCTCGTATGGTGGTTTTTGACGGGCTTCATGACAGCCTGAAGACAATTACCGACAGATTGACGGAGTTGGTCGATGGGGAGGGCAAGAAGATCGGTTCGCTGGCAGTGCTGGCTCATGCGGAAAAAGGCATTCTCTTCTTGGGAACCGACCGGATCGACCTGGCCAATGTGCAGGGCCACAGGCCTGAACTGGAATTGTTAGGAAAGAATTTTGCCGAAGCCGGTCAGATTCAGTTATTCGGATGTTCCTTGGCCAAGGACGTTTACGGTCAGGGCCTGGTGGAAGTCATATCCGTTGCTACGCATGCCGATGTCTTTGCCAGTACCAATCCTACAGGTCACGGTCCCGAGAAGGACTGGATACTCGAATATTCCACGAACCCTGGAACACAGATTCAGACCGTGATTGACACGGAACAGATGGCCGGTCTTCCTGTGGATCTGGCTCTCGGGGACGTTGTTATTACCAAGGGAACCATAACACCTGTCACCCAGGGAACCCCTATTGTAAACCTGAATAGCGGTTTGTCAGTCAGCAACAAGGAGGTAGCTCAAGTCACTACCGTCACCGTGCTGGCGAATCCTAGTAGCAGCACGGGTTGGAGTAGCATTTCGGTCACCAACGATGCAACTTTTTTGGCAAGTGTGGGTTTCCCTCCTGGTATTGTTGACACTTCGGTTCCGAACGAAATTAAAATCAAGGGTGCAACTGCAGGGCAAGCCACAGCGGTTCTCGGAACCTTGCAGGGGACCCTCGATGCAGGGTTCCATGGAAACGCGCAAATCCTGATCTACGCGCAGGATCCGGATGGAGATTGGGCTGCAGATACGCTTACCGTTACCGTAAACCCGCTCCCGCCTGATCCCATAATCACCGTGCCGCTGGTAGATCAGAACGTCATTGCAAATGTGACAAGTCCTATTACAGGGATTTCCATTTCTGATGCAGATATAGGAACGACTGGTAGGCTCACGGTTACGCTGTCTGCCTTGCACGGAACCCTTACAGTGCAGGTACCCGCCACCACACCGGGTGCTACTCCTACTACCTACACAAATGCGAACATCACCTTCACGGACACCTTGGCCAATGTGAATACGGCCCTGGCGGGTTTGAAGTACACACCCACAGCGGGCTATACCGGTTATCACGACGAACGAATCTCCATCACTGCTGTGGATCAATCAACACCGACTCAAGGCCACGACACTAAGACAGTCGTGATTAACGTGAACGCTATCACATACGACAATCCCATAGTCCACGTGCCGGGGACACAGACCGTCAATTGGAATGTGCCGACACCCATCAGCGATATTTACGTTTCGGAAAGCGGTTATACAGGTCAGTTCACAGTCACGCTGTCAGTAGTACATGGAACAGTCACCGTGCAGGTGCCCGCCACTACGCCCGGTACTACACCCACAGTTTACACGAATGCTAACGTGACCTTCACGGACACGCTGACCAATGTGAATACTGCACTGGCAGGTTTGAAGTACACGCCGACTACAGGCTACACCGGAGCCGAGACCCTTACCATCACGGGAGTGGATCAAAACAGCACCCCGCTCAGTACAAGCGAAACAGTCCACATTTCGGTTATCAATTATGCTCCCGCCCCTGTGCCTTTGCCTGTGCCCCCCATTACAATCACGGCACCCACTGTGCTGTCGGTCAACGAGGATACAGCCGTAACAATCAGACCTGCAATGACAGTTGATTATTCAGATCCGGGAAGGGAACTCAAGATTACCTTGCACGTGGACCACGGATCGGTGACGCTCGGATGGAAAGGGTGGCTTGACTCATACACAGGGGACGTAACACCGGACGCCGTGTTCACCGGAATGGTCTCCGATGTAAATAATGCGCTCTATAACTTGAAATACGCGCCGGTGCATAACTGGTTTGGTACCGATAAGTTGGCCGTCAAGGTGGAAAACCAGTCCGGCCTTACAGCCTCCACGTCAGTAGATCTTAACGTCAACTCCATTAACGACCCGCCGCTGATCACGGCGCCGGGAACACTGGACGCCGACCAGAACGTCACGAAACTCATCAGCGGAGTATCTGTTACAGATCCTGAACTTCTTGACAGCCCATTGCTAATGATGAATATGACGCTCGGCGTCCTGCACGGGACTGTGGCGGTCACTGGCGCAGGACCTTCCCCCAACATCGTGTTTACCGATACCTTGGCTAATGTGAACAGCAACCTGGGCACACTGACGTATACACCCGTTCCGACCTATCAAGGGCCGGACTGGTTGACCATTTCAGCAAATGATCAAGGCAATTCCGGATCGGGCGGTCCGATGTCCGATACAAAAACGGTGCTGATCAAGGTTGGAAAGTGGTAGGGGGATAAGAGGGAAAGGAGCGTCGAGGCTTCCGAACTATTGTGTCTCTGCGTTCTGTAAATTCTGCACCAAGATCTCAATTGGCTTGCCGGACACAGGCCTGTGGCTGCGCCCGGCTTTCAGGAAATACGATAGGGGGGGGGAAATTAGAAGTCTTCGAAATCTTTGGCGAGGTCGTCAACGAAATCGTCGTCGATTTCCAGGGAGGATAAGAGATCCAGGGAACGACCCTCGAGGGGATCCTCGAAGTCTGAAAGGGCGTCAGCCAGAGATTGATCATCCATTTGGCCGATGTAGTAATCAATATTGTGTGAGTGAGGCATGCGATCTCCTCCCGTGTTCTGTGTGGATACCGTTGCCAAGCAACAAAATTACTAAAGCATACCAAGATGATATTGTCAATAATTAAAGTAATGGTTTATATATTAAACGGCGAGCCTGACCGAAAAGACTGTTGAGAAGCGGTACATCAGGCATTCCCGACTGTGCGGGCGGCGTGGAAGCCCGAGAAAGCACCTGGATACCGACGCTTTGGGCTGGAAAACTACTGTGAGTCTTTGTGTGTAGGCGGCAAGTCGGATGTTGGCATCGGCCGCGCCAATTGGTCGAAATGTTTGCCGTATTGCTGATATCTTTGGCAATTGAGTCTGTGAAAGGCTTTTTCTTCGTCGGTGGGTGTTCTTACTGCACGTGCAGGAATACCAACTGCAACGGTCTCGGCGCGAATTATTGTTCCAGGGGTGACCACAGCGCCGGCAGCCACTATCGCGTCATGTTCAACCACAGCGCCGTCCAGAACAAGGGCTCCTATGCCGACAAGCGCGTTGTCGTGAACGGTACACCCGTGTAACACGGCTCTGTGTCCCACAATAACCCCGTTGCCTATATTAAGGGGAAACCGGTCCCCAGTGACGTGCAGCATGCAATGATCTTGAATATTGGTGTGCCTGCCGATTGTGATGCTGTTTACGTCTCCCCGAACAACGGTATAAAACCACAGGTTGCTGTAATCGCCTATTTCCACATCGCCCAGTATGATTACTCCTGGAGCGAGAAAGACATCTTGACCAATCCTGGGTCTTATTCCTCTGTACTCGTAGATCATTGGTATCGTAGTTATCCTCATCCGTTGAGTATGTTCCGCCACGGTTAATCCGGGGCGTTGCCACGTTCAAGAATCAACTGAAAAAGCTTCCGTGACAAGGCCCTGGTGTGCTGAGGATTGAAACCTTCGTCCATTTTTCGAATCTCCTCGAACATCACCGTTTTTTTGAACGGCCTGTACCAGTCGAAGCGTATGACGAGGACCTTCCCGGCCATGGAACCTGAACCGGCTGCGTGTTCTCTGAGTGCCTCAAGATCGCTGTTGTCGAGCTGGTCGGATTTCGAGCACAGGTTTTCAGGTTTGTCCAGATCCCAATCTTCGACTCGACCGGATCCGACCGCGCCGGCGCCGTTTACGTAGAACAGGAGAGGCAGACCCTTACGTACGCCTTTGAGCGCACCAGGGTGAGTGTAAGTAATATCGCTCAGGTGAATCGACCGTGGCCGGCAAAAAGTAACCGGCCCAAAAAGGCTGTTCTGTCCGGCGGTTCGGTCGGGAAGATCGATCAAGTCACACGCGTTCTTGGACTCAATGGTCAGCAGTAGGGGCTTCTCGTTGGAAAGCATAATGTTCAGCGGGAAGAAAAAAGTTTCCACTTCGTGTGGTTCCAGCACTCTCGCGGGGGGGTGTATGATGATGTCGCTTCCGCTTTGGGTTACGCGGTGCCAGGGGCTGAAAATGAAGGGGAGGCGGAACTCGGATCTGATACGATATCCGAAACCTTCTTGTTCTGCCCTGATTTCGTAACCGAGGACAATGAGAAATTCTCGGAGGAAGTCCATGACCTGAGATTGTGGTACGGAGCGGTAGAGAAAATGTTTGCAAAAATGAAGGACGGGTTTTTCTGAGGTATCGAGGGAGGAAGACATGCCCTCGAACATGAAGCCGCACGACCGCAAATAGCCGATACTCGATGAGACCAAGGCGTGAGGAACACTGATCCTGGCTTTTTTCACACCCATTTCCGCCCATTCAAGAATGTGTTCTCTGAGAAACTTTTTTGTCGGGACATCGTCTGGAGAATCGGGCAAGCCCAGGGCCAGGATTCGGACTTCATCGGCGTTTTCCGGAATCCACAGGCAGACGCTATGGACAACCCTGTCTATCTCCATTATCCAGCAACGGCCTATCTGTTCACCAAAGCCCGTTCCCACAAGATCCTCCAGGATTCCCAGGATACCGGGATCTTTATCAATCCATGATTCCAGGGCCTTCTTGACGACCGGCGTATCTTTTTTGAGAACCTGCCTAATAATCATTTAATCCTCAGGTGTTGCTTGATGTTGGAGGCAATGCCCTACTGCACATTCGTGCATCGACGACCGCTGCTTCGCAGGTGTTCGCAACCCATTTTGCGGGTGGTACCGACCGACGCGCACCTGCAGGGTTTTGCGGCCGCTTCTCAACTGATCTGTTTATCAAGCGTGCTATAGTGATACGAATAATATTGAAAAAGCATGCAGGCTTCAAGTTCTAAGATACCTGTGGAGGGATACTATGGGCGGATTTGACGCGCCTTACATTGTTGTAGGGGCAGCGGGAATGTTGGGCGCAGATCTCATGGATCTTCTGCGGTACACTGGAGCCCGTGTCACGGGTCTGGACGTGGAAGAGGTGGACATCAGGAGCGAGGATGCGGTTAGAAAGGCTCTATCTCCATTCGATCCAGGAGTGGTTATCAACCTGGCCGCGCTCACGGATGTGGATGGGTGTGAAAAAATGGTGGACGAGGCGTTCAGTGTAAATGCCCGGGGTGCTGAAAATCTTGCTGCTGCGGCTTCCGAGCTGGGGCATTGGCTGGTGCAACTGAGCACGGATTACGTGTTCGACGGGGCTGAAGGGAGGCCATACAAAGAGGATGATCCGATGAACCCGCAGGGGATTTACGCCAAATCCAAGGCCGAGGGAGAAAAGCAGGTCCGGGAATTGCTCCCCGACGCCCATTGCATTATACGCACCTCATGGCTCTACGGCCTGAAGGGGAAAAATTTTGTCGAGGCAATTCTGGACGCGGCCGGCAAAAGGGATGTCCTCAAAGTGGTCGACGACCAGCGAGGCCGTCCAACGTACACGTGTGATCTGTCAAAGGCTGTGATTCAATTATGTAGTTTGGGGGCCCGTGGAACTTTTCACGTTACAAATTCGGGCGAGGCCTCGTGGTACGATTTTGCCGTGAGGATCATCAGTAGGGCTGGAGTCACGAATGTCCGGGTCGAGCCTGCCACCACGGAGGATTTGGGCAGGCCCGCGCCCAGGCCACGTTATTCAGTGTTGGATAATTCCAAGTTCATCAATCTCACCGGCTCTCCTCTGCGAAGCTGGGAAGAGGCTCTTGAGGACTATTTGGCCTTGCGTGCGCGGGGGACTCTGTAGAAAGCCGACGAATCAGACCGATTCACCATCGCAAAAGTGGCATTGTGAGAGAAAACATCTTATAGTGAGGTGGGCGTCGTCGCTGATATTACAGGAACACACGCGAATCAGTGTTAGACCGCGCCGCGGTCCTTTGCGGAAACTATCCGAGTCGATTTCGGGTTAGTGGAGCCAATGGCGCAGTATTTTTGTTTTGCTGATAACGCGCGCGTCATATCATGAGGTTAATGGCATAGAATCGGACCAGGTGGCGACAGGGAATGCGCTCATGGCAGAATTTCGTGATTTGAGATGAATCGGCATGAAGACCTGCTCGATCCCGCGGGGATTATTAGGGGAAGGAAAACGGGTTTTTTAAAAAAAAGGTTTGAATCTGGAATTTTTTTTGGTATGCTGTTAATCGATTCTGGAACGAAACAGGGCGCTACCTGGAAAAAAAGTCTTGACTTATCAGGACCGTTCTGATAATCAAGATGGCAATCAGGTTATATTTGTTTACTATTCCAAATTCGGTTCCACGGTGTTGGCTGATGGGGCCTAATAAAAGGAGGATTCGGGTATGGTTAGAAGAATGATTGTTGTGCTCGGCGCTGTGGCTCTGATCATGACCATGGTGGGCTTGGCATCCGCCCAGGTGTCGGGTATGAACCCCGCCTTTGTTACCACCGGTGACATGATTATGATCCCCATGAAAGTCACGTACAGCTTCGAAAGGAACACCGGCGGCACACCCGGAGGTGACAGCTCGTTGTTCATGCGCGGTTGTGAGCAATACACGGGTGGTTTCCGTCCCTGGGGCACCTTGAGGGCCACAACGTGTGCAATGAAGGTTAAGGTTCAACCACCGAAGTGTGTGGCTTCGGCTTGTGGCGGTCCTGTGCAATGGGGCGCTCCGCCTTCGATTCCACCGAACTCCAAGCTTTGCAGCAACATCGAAAAATTCCAGGTCATTTCTCCTGGTTGCAATCCCTGTATGACCGGCGGCATGTCCTATGACATGACCAAGAAACAGACGGTTAGCAGTTGCGCACCGCCTGCACCGGTCAGAGTATATGCGCCGCCTCCACCGGTCGTATGTGCACCGCCTGCACCGCTCATGGCGTATGAACCGCCTGCACCGGCTCCTGCACCGAAGCCACTACGTATACCGCCTCCAGAGCAGTTAAAATATGCGCCGGTATGTGGCCCGACCGGATGTAGGTAGGTGGTCAGGTAATAAAATCCTGCTCAATCACTACTGATTAACAAAGACCGGGGTTGTCCCCGGTCTTTTTATTTGTATCAAGCACGTAATGTAAAGGCGCATGGTCACAGACTTTCATTGGGGGAGGTTTGTTCTTGGTTGGTCAATCCTACGTGATGATTCTGGACTTTGGTTCCCAGTACACTCAGCTTATCGCACGCCGTATCCGTGAGGCACGGGTCTACTGTGAAATACATCCCTTTAACCGGGCAATGGATGTCATAGAGCGTGACAGGCCCGCCGCGCTGGTACTGTCAGGTGGGCCGGCCAGCATCTACGATGCCGATGCCCCTCAACTTGATAAAAAGCTGCTCGATCTAGGGTTACCGGTCCTTGGAATATGTTATGGCCTTCAGGCCATAACTCACTCCCTGGGCGGACAAGTTGAGCCGGCTGCGGAACGGGAATACGGGCGGGCTCACCTGGCTGATATTGACTCAAGTTCCATATTGCTGCAGGGACTGTCCCCGGGGGCTCAGGTGTGGATGAGCCACGGCGACAAGGTGATCGAGCTTCCCGAGGGTTTTGTTGCTTCTGCCCGCACGGACGACACGTTGGTGGCTGCCTTGGAGAGCAGGGATCACCTGATAACGGGCGTGCAATTTCATCCGGAGGTGGTCCACACGCCGGACGGGAATACCATTTTACGGAATTTCCTCTTCAAAATCGCAAAACTTGAACCGTCGTGGTCCATGGGTTCCTTTCTGGCGACCACGGTTGAGGATGTGCGCCGGCGGGTGGGCAAGGCCCACGTGGTGGCCGCGCTTTCCGGTGGAGTGGATTCCTCTGTAATGGCCGCGTTGCTCCATAGGGCAGTACCTGACCGGCTCCATCCGATTTTCGTCGACAACGGTTTGCTGAGAAAAGGTGAAGCCCAGGAAGTTCTGGAGACATTCCAAGGCCGGTTGCGCATGGGTCTTGACTATGTAGATGCATCTGAGCGATTCCTCGCCAAACTGGGCGGAGTCACCGACCCTGAACAGAAAAGGAAAGCAATTGGAGAGGAATTCATCAGGGTATTCGAAGAAGAGGCTGCAAGGTTTCCGGACGTTAAGTTCCTGGCCCAGGGCACCCTTTATCCGGACGTCATTGAAAGTGTATCCTTCAAGGGGGGGCCGTCCGCGGTCATAAAAAGTCACCATAACGTGGGGGGGCTGCCGGAGGGGATGCACTTGGAACTGATTGAGCCTCTGCGGGAACTCTTCAAAGACGAAGTCAGGGAACTGGGGGCACAGTTGGGACTGCCGGATTCTATAGTGTGGAGGCATCCGTTCCCGGGCCCTGGTTTGGCAGTGCGGATTCTGGGAGAAGTGACTCCGAAACGAGTGGCCCTGTTGCAGGAGGCAGATGCCATAGCCATCGACGAAATCCGTAAAGCCGGTCTGTATAGGGATATTTGGCAGGCATTCGTGGTTCTCCTCCCTGTTCGATCCGTGGGGGTCATGGGGGATGAGCGCACGTACGAACACGTGGCCGCACTCAGAGCTGTTGAGGCCACGGACGGGATGACTGCGGACTGGTTTAGAATGCCTCACGATGCTCTGGCCACTATTTCAAACCGGATAATAAATGAGGTGAGGGGAATTAATCGGGTGGTTTACGACATCTCATCGAAGCCTCCCAGCACTATTGAATGGGAGTGACTCCGGCACCCTTTGGTGCTCATGCCGAAAAAGCCTACAGAAGAGGAGTTTCACTGGTTTCCAAGCCATTTCTGAATGTATGATTTGAGTAACCCCATTTTTTCTGGAGGAAATTCCTCAATAATTTTTTTGATTTCATCGTATCGGGGGTCTTCGCGTACGAGGCGGTGCGGAGCATTGACATCTTCAGTGCTGGACACTTCAGTATTAGGCATTATATCTCTCCCAGTGCAAATTTGATCAGGTCGGTATGGAAACGATTCCGCTAATAATCCAAGAGTCGGCGCTTGTCAACCGGTAACTGCGGACGCCGGGAGCCCCGCACTGACAGCCGCGACTCAACGGGACATCGGAATGGTATGAGAAGATTGTTGCCTTTTTATTATGCTTCTAATAGGATTTTCCCCGGGGTCGTCAGGGAAAGAAACGTGCCGACGCCGGGTCACACTTGAATTGATCCTGATCTATGACGACCCTTGACTCGGTGTTTTTAGACACGCCGGGGGATGATTAACGTAACCCGGCTCCGGAACTGCCATTGAGGAGAAAGAAGCGGCGAGTCGCCGGATTTTTGGGTCACGGTGCAAGCTTTCCCCGCATCATATAGTGTGCAGGTCCGAGGAGATCGGTGATGGAACTGACTGAAGCTGTGGTAAGTGATTCCCGTGAAGAGATCATTGAGATCACTTTCACGGGAGATGATGAAGAATGGCATGAAATTGCCGCGGTGCTCAAAGAGTCGGATTCAGACCTTGCGACGGAAATCGGGTTGAAAATCAGGGAAGCTCTCAGGACCGCGGGTCAGTAAGGGCCTTCATGATGTATTCATAAAATAAATGAAGACCGTCTCCGGAAAGGTATCAAGGGGGGGGAGTCATGATACAAGTGGAAGACGGCCTTGTTTCGGTAGAATATCCTTGGTCCGTACATAAGTCAACCCCTGCGAGGTGTGAAAACCAGCAGGGGTCGCTATGGACTCCCGAAGCCTTCGATACCAACCGGCTCAACACGCAGAATAAATTTTCACAGGGGTTTGTCAAGGCATAAATCATCGGCCGGCCTTGCTAAGCACAAGAAAGATTTTATTGATGGACAACGATCAAACTCTAAAGATCAGAATTTTGCCGCTGGGAGGGCTTGGTGAGATAGGGCTTAACATGATGGCGGTTATTCTGGGGAGGGACGCCTTCATCATAGATACCGGCCTCATGTTCCCGGACGATTCTATGCCCGGCGTAGACATAGTCATACCGGATCTGGAAGCAGTTGTCCGGCAAAACTGGAATATTTTGGGTATTGTCTTGACTCATGGGCACGAAGACCATATTGGTGCGCTCCCGTATGTCCTCCAAAAGGTGGACGCTCCCGTTTATGCCACCAGCCTCACTATGGGATTCGTAGAGCATAAGCTCGAGGAATTCGGACTACTGGATTCTACCGTCAGGCACGTAGTGTCCGCGGACTCTGTCCTCAAGATGGGACCTTTCGCGATCGATTTTGTCACAATGTGTCATTCAGTGGCTGACGCCGTCGGGTTGATCGTTACTACTCCGGTCGGAGTCATCATGCACTCCGGCGACTTTAAGCTCGATCCAACACCAATTGACGGACGGCTCTGTGATCTTGAGAAAATAACATTCTACGCGAGAAAGAAAATACTGGCCTTGTTCTCGGACAGTACGAACGCGGAACGCAGGGGTTCCACTCTGTCGGAGAGTATGGTCCGGCCCGCGTTGGAAAATATTTTCAGAGAGGCTCGTGGGCGCATTCTTATAGCCTCCTTTTCATCGAACATCCACCGAATTCAACAGATACTGAACCTCTCGAACGAGTTTGGCCGAAAAGTTGCACTGGTGGGCCGTTCAATGGTGGTCAACACCACGATCGCTTCTGAAAAAGGCTACCTGGACGTGCCAAGCGGTATCCTGGTGGACATGAAGGACATGGAAGGTCTACCGGATAGAGAAATAACGGTCCTTTCGACAGGTTCCCAGGGAGAGCCCATGTCGGCGCTCTCGCTAATGGCCTTTGACAGGCACAGATACCTGAAGATCAAACCTGGAGACGTGGTGGTGCTGTCGTCCCGTTTCATCCCAGGAAATGAAAAGGCGATTAACCAGATTATCAACGAATTTTCAAGAAGAGGCGCTCGCGTCATGTATGACAAGGTGTCTGATGTACACGTGTCAGGGCATGCCAGCGAGGAAGAACTGCGGTATCTCATCAGGCTCGTGCATCCAACGTGTTTCATTCCGATTCACGGGGAATATAGACACCTTCTGAGACATGCTCAGATGGCCATAGAAGAAGGTGTCCCTGAAAACAGGGTAGTCGTGGCGTCAAACGGTGACCTCCTTGAGATTTCATCGGAAGGAGCCTCGGTGGTAGAGCAACTTGAAACTGGGCGGGTTTTTGTTCACGGTAAAGGTGTTGGAGACATAGGCCATGATGTTCTCAGAGACCGTCGAGGTCTGGCGGAAACCGGCCTGGTGGTTGTTGCTCTGGCGGTGTCGAAACAATCCGGCCGATTGATTTCCGGACCTGAACTCCATTCTCTGGGAGTGACTTTCGATGAGATTGAACAGGAACTCCTGGACAAAGTCACACTCGTGCTCAAAGACCGTCTCAGCGCATTGAACCCTCAGAATCTGGACCAGTGGGAACAGTCCAAAGAGGAAATCAGACTGGTGGTTCGTCGTAACATTAACAAAATTCTAGGCCGGAAACCGCTGGTCAAGACAGTGATTCTCCAAACATGACGGCTGGACGGCCTAGAACGAGGACTCCTGCCGAGAACGCATGCGAATCAAGCCAGGATTCCTGGTGACTTCCAGATCAGCGCCAACCCCGTGAATCACTCGACCTCAGACCAGTACGGTGCGCGCCGGAGTTGGTTTCCGACAATCCGGCAGGCAATGATCACAGCCCAGGAAATGGCTCAAATGTTGAAACACCTGGAAAGACGAGGAAAACCTGAGACACCCCAATATGTCAGGAGATTCGGCCGGCCTTGGAAAGATTTTCCTTGCAATAAAAAGTCAGTTGGTTTACTTGATATGGAGAGCATGGCGGAAGCTGTCAGAGGGAAGCCTGGTTGTGCTGTAAAGCCGCCGAAATTAATGGTTGTTCCGGTTTTCAGCAGGGATTTTTCTTGACAAGGTTGCCGGCCCCGTGCTACGGTAATTATAATATTTGGTCTAACAGCTCTGTATTGGAGTATGCTTTTTTTAAGGAGGGTTTAGGATGAAGAAGTCATTGGTAGTAATGGTAGTTCTGGTTAGTTGCATGGGGTTGGCCGGGACCGCACTGGCACAAGACTGGGCTTGTATGGTGGGCTGTGAGTACCCCGCCATCAAAACCGTCTGCTACGATACGTTGCTGTGCAAAGGTGAAGCCAAGGGAGCGTGTGCCCTGGGTTGCGGACCTTGCGGACCTTGCGGACCGTTTGTTACTTATTCAGGAAAATGGCTGAGCGTGGCCAAGTGCCTTGCCGTGAAGAAACCGGTAGTTGAGGAGAAGTCAATAGTGGACGACTTGTCAAAGACACTGAGGTTGGTGGCACTGCCTTGCGGGCCGGTATGTGGCCCTGTAGCATGCGCGCCCAAAGCAGCGGCCGCGCCAAAGGCAGCAAAGAAACCTGCGAAGAAATAAATAATAAGACAAGAAGACATAGAGGTTTGAAAAAAGGCCCCTCCAGGACGAAGGGGCTTTTTTGTTTATCGTCTGCGTTTTACGTGCGTGCGGTATCTCGGGGGCATCGGCCAACGAAACTCACTGATCCCCCCCACCGACTCGTGCCGAGGCTATTGCTTCGGGGCTATGGCTGCTCGCAACGGAGCAGTTCTCGAAAATAAGGGTCCTATCGTCCGCTAGGTTCATACTGATTCTCAAGAGCGTTGAGAGATTGCTTCGCTTCGCTCGCAATGACGCCGCGCTGATTACGGCGGTACTGTTATTGCGAGGAGCCGTAGGCGACAAAGCAATCTCAAAGCTAATGACGCGGCAGGTTTTAAGCATTCGTCCTTCGGGAGCGCAGGCTTCCAGCCTGCACTGGGGTTTACAGATTTTTTTGTATGATCGGACATTAACTTTCAAATCGGCTACAAGTAGGGGGGGGGATAGTTGGCGGGGGTATCAAGAACGCGAGGCGACCGGATCCGGACAATGACTCTCCGGATCCGGTCGAGGAAACAATAACTAGAGATTCATGCGTCCGAAACCGCCTCCCATGCAGCCTCTACCGCCTGAAAAACCTTCGCCACGGCCGCCGAATCCGCAGCCGCCTCCCATTCCAGGCCCGAGGGGACCGATTTTTTCCCGTTGCTCAGGAGTCAGGATTGCCCTGAACTTGGAACCCATTGCGCGCCGTTCATTTCGCATTGCATCCTGAAGCGCCCACATCTCTTCTCTCTTTTTCTGAATGGCCTGCTCGTCCGGTTTTTCCACCGAGGTTGATTCCAACAGTTCAATCCTTTTCTTTCCCATCTGAGCCATGAGTTCGTTGGCTTTCTTCATAAAATCCAGCCTCAAAACCGTAGCCTGATCCTTTTGCTCTTTGGAAAGATCGTTCCATACAGATGCGCCCTTGCCCAGGCCGGAGCCCCTGCCCATTTCGCCCGGGCCGGCGTAAACCGAGCACACGGTCAACAGTGCCACTGCGGATAAAACCGAAACAACCGCCAGTCTCGTCTTCATTTTGTAATTCTCCTTGTTTCCCACTAATTTTTTCGTATCTGAGAGTCAATACCGTGATTGTGGCAATATCCCGCGAAGAAAAATTGCTAATTATTTCTCAGGTCCTATGACAGGGCATGGCTCAACGCCGCCTGGCCCAAAGCCGTGGCCTCTGCCGCGACCGTGTCCCATTCCCATTCCGGGACCACCACATGCGCGGTTCTTCAAGAAGGAAAGAAATTCCTGGCGCTTGTCGTCGGGTAATTCGGCCATGGTCTTGCTGATTCCGGCGAGCGCTGTTCTTTCCATACGTGCCCTCAAGACCAGGAGTTCGTCGATGTTCTTGTCGACAGCCTTGAGGTCTCCTGGATTTCCGGCTATCAGGTCCAGGACCTCGAGTTTCTTTTCCTGGATCTTTCTTCTGGTTTCCATAAGAGCAGCCCGATCGTTGCCCTTCCACATATTTCTTATGTAACGGAAATCGCTCTGGTTAAACGTCTGCCGTGGATCGTTTGCAATCGCATGGGGTTTTGGTTCCAACCACAGGCACCAGAGCAATGTGCCGAAGACAGCGGCATTGATAAGTAGTGAGAATACAAGCAGACCTTTGAAGAGTGCACTTTTCATCAGAAGTTATCCTCATGTCCAATTTCCATGACAAGGTCTCCAAAGTATTGGCCATTGTCCTGCACCAACAACTCCACCAAACTGTCAGGCTGGCGTGTACTTAAGATCTCAAATAGAGAAGTGCCCGCAAAATTACCCAGTCCAAGGGCGAGCATTATCAGAGTCGCAAAAACAGGTAGTCGGCCCCAGATCGGCAAGGCCTGGGAACCTGAACGTCGGTCTCTCCGGGACGCAATTCTAGCTTTAACCTTCTCGGCAATGGTCGCGTCGGTCGGATAACCGGCTGAAGACCTCAACCGACTGTTCGCTGAAATCATTCGCAGATGAACGTTTGAGCAACTCTCGCATTCCCTGAGATGCCGTTCCAACCCGTGCTTCAAGGTGTCGGGGAGTTGTCCGTCAATCAGTGCAGATATTTGTCGTTGAAATTTAAGGCACTTCATGGGCCTTTCCCTCCACATAATTATACCGCCCACCGGTGCAAAGCCCGCGAAAACAAGCCAAGTTATTCCTCCAATGTCTCAAGGAGTTTTTTCCTGGCCCGAAAAATAAGTGATTCGACCGAAGAAACAGATGTCTTCATTATCGAAGCAATTTCCTCGTAACTCATATCCTCTTCAGCCTTCAGAAGCAGAGCAGTTCGCTGCCTTTGCGGAAGCTGCTCCAGAGACTTCTTAATTCTGTGAAATTCCTGCTTGGTTGCCAAAAGATTCTCCAGGTCCTGCGGGGGAGAGTAGACAGGATTATTCGCGTGTGCCGGATAGTCTTCCTCAGTTTCGTGCTCACCGATCAACCTCAAGACGTTCCTCTTCAATGAGATAAAAACATTGATGCTTTGGTTACGCGCTATGGTGAGCAGCCAAGTCTTGAGAGAACCCTTTGAAGGTGAAAACCGACCGATGTTGGTAAAGACCTTGAGAAAAGTTTCCTGCGTGACATCCTCTGCTTCTTCGGGGCGGCCGGTTATGCCGTACGCGACTCGGAAAACAACCTGGGCGTATCGGTCCACAAGAGCATTGAAATGTGCTTCAGAACCCTTTTGAGCCTGAAGGACAAGTTCCTCATCAGTCAGGGAGTCCAAAGCTTTCATGGTCGAAAACAAACCGCTTGCCCTAAAAAGTTACCCATGTCACGGAGAAATGGTATCATTTCAGATCCCAAGCGGCCTCTGCCACTTCCTCTTAAGTTCCCAGATATCGGCGTCTACGACATTGTGATTCAGCAATCCCTTCACTCGAAGTCGAGACTCAGAGATTACCCGGCCCACACGAGCAATCGGGAAACCCTTCATGCACTCTTCAAACTGCCGTTGCAATTCGGGCCGAACGCTGATTAAGAGGCGGCATGGTGTTTCCGAGAACACAGCGACGTCGTCTCTTTCAACTCCGTCACACAGCATGTCGGCCAACGACACTGTAGCTCCCAATCCGCCTGAAAACGCGCTCTCTGCCAGGGCTATCCCAAGCCCGCCGTCGGACAGATCGTGACACGAGGCTACCAACCCGGCTGTCATGGCCTGGTGCACAGCCCTGTACGTGCGCACAGTAAGTTCCGGTTCCGTCAATCTGGGAACTTTGTTTCCAACAAATCCTCTGGACGCGAAGTACTCCGAGCCCCCTGTCTCGTCACGAGTTACGCCCACCAGGTAAATCACATCTCCCGCACGTTTGAAATCCGGCGACATTGCCTGGTTGACGTCGGGGACTATTCCCACGGCGGTGAAAAGCACGGAGGGGGGAATGGATATCTTGGTATCCCCGATATTGTAGTCGTTTTTCATACTGTCTTTGCCGGATATGCAGGGAATCCTATATACGGTGGTAATGTCAAAAAGCGCCTGATTAGCCCGCACCAGTTGGCCTAGTTTGTAATCTCCATCCGGGGTTTTTTCCGACTGGACCGGGTCGCACCAGCAAAAGTTGTCAAGGCCGGCCATGTGATCCGGATCGGCACCTACAGAAACTATGTTGCGTACTGCCTCATCAATGGCTGCGGCCATCATCCAATAAGTATCCAGATCCGAATAACGAGGAACTATTCCGCATCCCACGGCCACTCCCCGAAACCTGTCCAATAAAGGCCGAATTACCGCTGCATCGCCTGGTCCGTCATTATGTACTCCGACAAGCGGTTTAATTACTGTACCGCCCTGGACTTCGTGGTCATACTGACGAATGAGTCTCTCTTTTGAGCAAATGTTCCACCGTCCCATAAGTTCTTCCAAAACAGATGTCAGGACTTTCGGGCTTTCGAAAGACGGCTCCTCGTGTAGGTGCAGTTCCCATCGTGCAGATAGGGACATTTTGGGTAGGCCGTCGTGAAGAAAGTCGAGAGGCAGCATGGCTGCCGGGCGATCTTCCCAGAAAACAGTGAAATAGCCGTCATCCGTGAACTCTCCGAGGTCTGTGGCCTCCACGTCAAGTTTTTGAGCCAGGCTGAGAAAGTCCTCGAGTTTGTCCGGCGGGACCGCGAGTGTCATGCGCTCCTGGGCCTCGGAAAGCAATATCTCCCACGGTCGAAGGCCTGGATACTTGAGCGGGGCTCGATCCAGACTAAGCCTGGCACCGCCGGATTCCCGAGCCATTTCCCCCACGGAAGAAGACAAGCCGCCGGCTCCGTTGTCCGTGATAGAGGTATAGAGTCCCTTGTCACGGGCCATCAGGAGAAAATCGGTCATGCGCTTCTGGGTTATCGGATCCCCGATTTGCACGGCGGTGGCCGGTGATCCCTCGTGCAATTCTTCCGATGAAAAAGTTGCTCCATGAATACCGTCTTTTCCTATTCGGCCTCCCGTCATGACGATCCGATCGCCAGGCTCGGCGCGCTTGACGTGAGCCGGTCGGCCGTTGATTTGGGAAGGCATTATCCCGCCGGTACCGCAATAGACAAGTGGTTTCCCAAGGTAGCGTTCATCGAACACTACGGCACCGTTTATCGTTGGTATGCCGCTCTTGTTGCCGCCATGTTCCACCCCTTCTCTGACACCCTCGAAAACTCTCCGGGGATGCAGCAGCCGCGGTGGTATAGAGCCTTTAAAATCAGGAGGAGCAAAACAGAACACGTCGGTATTGAATATGAGTCTTGAGCCAAGGCCGGTTCCGAACGGATCGCGGTTCACTCCGACAATTCCGGTTAGAGCGCCGCCATAGGGGTCTAGAGCGGAAGGAGAATTATGTGTTTCCACCTTTACCACGAGATTCCATTCATCATCAAAGCGAATCACACCAGCGTTGTCTTTAAACACCGAAAGGCAGAAATCCCTGCTGCCCAATTCTCTGCGTATCTTTTCAGTGGCCCCTTGAATATACGTTCGAAAAAGACTGTCGATCTCGTATACTTTGTCACCCTCCACGTAATGGATTAAAGCGTTGAATATCTTGTGCTTGCAGTGTTCCGACCAGGTTTGGGCAAGCACTTCCAGTTCACAATCGGTGATCTCACTGTTCAGTCCCAGGTCGAAGCGACGATCGAGAAAGGCCTGATTACTGAAATAGTTTCTGATGGCGATCATCTCTTCAAGGTTCAGGGCAAGAACCCCTTCCCGGCTTAGCCTGAGAAGTTCGGATTCGTCCACATGAAGGTTTATACGACGTATGATGGATTCAGCACGTGTGCTCACCCGAGGAACCACTATGGCTGTTCGATCCTGCCCCGGACCGAACAGGGTACGGGTTTGGATAAGATCGTTGGCAAGCATGTCCCGAGCAACTGTATCAGCTTCCTGCCTGGAGATATGTCCCTTAATAAAATAGAGTTTGCGCGAGTAAACACCTTCACCTGGCCTGAAACGAATTCCAAGAGTCCGTTCGATGGCTTCCCGTGCAGTTCTTGCAACGTTGTCAGTGACACCGGGTCGGAAACCCACTGCAACGAGCCAGTCAAAGGGGATGTTCAGAGGGCGGTCTATTGAAGCTTCCTGTATGACGGGATCTCGGAATACCTCCTCTGAGATAAAAGCCAGGTCCTCTAAGCTGAGTTCTCGATCGATTGTAAATTCCTCGGCCACTCGAACGTCTTCCAGGGGCAGCCCCAAGTCAGAGGCTATTCGTGCCTTTATCCTTCGACCTGCCGGATCTGGGAAGGAAGGCTTCAAGCAAACTTCTATTCTATGAGGCATATTCTCATCCTTGGCAGAAAGTGATTTCCTCTATCCGGCCTTCCGGAAGAGACAATTTGAAAAAGCTACCCAGACCCCGGAACCAAAGCTCTTCACTTACTCAAAAAAATCCGAGCATCCAGAGCCTGAGCACCCAACGATGAAACCACAATTGGGTTGATATCCATGGAGTTTATCTGAGGGAAGTGGACCATAATGTGAGCGACTCGTGAGATGGCATCCATCAGAGAGTCTCGATTAATCGGGGATCTCCCTCGTATTCCTGCGAGAATCTCCGATCCCGGTAGCTCGTCGATCATTTCCGCGATTTCGCCCATGGACAGAGGGGCCATTCGCAAGACGGTCCCAGCCAGAATTTCCACAAATACCCCGCCGTGTCCCAACAGAACCACCGGACCAAATTGGGGGTCTGTCTTTCCTCCGATGATCAACTCACAAGATTCCATCGATAGATAAGCCATCTTCTGCACCAGGACACCTGAAAAATGGGTTTCGCTTTGCGCACGGAAACGTTCAATCATTTCCAGTGATGCCTGACGAACCGCCGCCGCATCGGGCAATCCCAGGATTACGCCCCCCAAGTCTGATTTGTGGGAAACTCCTGAAGCAATAATCTTAATGGCGTAAGGACCGACCATGTCCCCTAAAGCGAATTCCACATCCGAAGGATTCATGATAACCCGGAAATCAGGGACCACCAGTCCGGCCATGGAAATCATCTCGAGGGCCTCGTGAAGCATTGGCGAGCGCTTCTCTCTGGTACATCCGGCAATTAGCCCCGCCACCGACTTATAGTTGGGAGCCGGTTCAGGTTCCGTAATTTCACTGTTACGTTCTATAAAAGACCTACGGTGTTGATACTTGATAGCCGCGTCCAGAGCGCGAACCGCTCTTTCCGGACTCATAAATATGGGGAAGTCGAATTCTTTGTGCAGGCGAGAAATTTCAAATTGTTCGGTTGAGACGCAAAGAGCAACCGGCTTGTCGTACTCCTTTGACATCAAGGCCGCGGATTGGAGCAGCCGACGAGACGATTCGCCTTCAATAGCGGCGAAATAGGTGTGCAAGAGCAGCACGCCGTCCACGTTGTCTTCCTTGAGGGTATGCCTGATTATTCTAACGTAAACATCGAAGTCGAACAGGTCGCCCAAGTCCAGTGGATTGGCGAGCTTCACAACATCTGCTCTGAGGTGTTTGCGAATTTCAGAGAGGAAATCTTTGCCGAAAGGGGGAAGCTGAAAACCGTAAGCGTAGGCTGCGTCGGCTCCTATTACAGCGTGTCCTCCGGAACGAGAGACTATGGCTAGATTTCTGCCGCGCATCAGCGGCAACTGTAGTATCTTCACAAAGTCAAGATAGGTCTGCATATCTCTGAATCGAACCATGCCTGCTTGATGAAGCGCCGCATCCACAACCTGATCGTCGTTTGCAAGAGCCGCTGTGTGAGATTGGGCGATGACGCTGCTGAACGAACCGATGTTTGCTTTGTGAATCACAATGGGTTTGGGGGATCGCCGGCCTATTGAGGTGAACCTCCGGCCGTCGTTGATGGATTCAACATAGAGGCAGACCACTTTGGTCTCCTGGTCATCCACGTAGTATTCGAGCAAGTCGTTTTCGTCCACGTTAAGCTTGTTGCCGATTGATGCAAACTTACTGAAGCCCAGTTGTTCACTGTCGAACATGTTCAGGAAGCTGAGAGCAACGCCACCGCTCTGGGCGACGATACCCACACCGCCGCGACGAAAGACGGTCTTGAGTCTTGTGAACGGTGTCGTCAATCCATTCGCGGCGTTCATGATTCCGATGCAATTAGGGCCGATAAAACGGATATCATATTTTGAGGCTATTCGATTGAGCTCATCGCCCAGATTTCGCCCCTGTTCGTCAAATTCTCCAAAACCACCACTCTCGATTATGGCTCTCTTAATACCTTTGCGGCCACACTGTTCAAGAATGCCTGGAACGGTTCCGGCCGGAGTCAGAATGATTGCCAAATCCACGGGTTCATTGATTTCATCCAAGGATTGGTGAATTTTTCGTCCAAATAGTATTCCACCGTCACGCCCAACCAGGTGAATGACACCAGTATAACTGAATTCGAAAAGATTCCTGGCAATCTCCTTCCCCAGATTGGACGGCAACGTGGAAACGCCGATAACCACTACGGAGGACGGATAAAAAAGGTCTTTCACAGCTTCCTCTTTCTTGCAGGTCGAATAAATAATCAGGATTTCAAGACGCCGCCCACGAATAGCCAACCGACAATTCTCATTCAGGATATCCCTGGGGGTGTTCGGAAACCCAGCGGAGAACTTCCGAAACAATTGCATCCAAATTGGACCTGGAAGGACTCCAGTCAAGTAACCTGGACGCCTCGGTTGAATCTGCCACAAGTTCGGGTGGATCGCCGGGTCTTCTGGGGCCGAACACGGCCTTTAGATCAATTCCGGAAACCCTACTGACAGCCTGAACTACCTGAAGGTTGCTAAACCCGGCGCCAGTACCCAAGTTGAGCTTCAGCAGAGGCACATTGTCCAGTAGTGCAAGCGCTTTCAAATGGGCTTTCGCCAGGTCGGTGACGTGTATGTAATCCCTTATACAGGTGCCATCCGATGTGGGATAATCGCCTCCATATATAACAAAGTCCTTGTCTAATCCGAGCGCATAGCGGACCACATTGGGGATGAGGTGCGTCTCAGGACGGTGATCCTCCCCCAGCCAATAATCCGGCTCACAGCCGGCCGCATTAAAGTATCTGAGGCAGGCGGATCTGATCCCGTACGCCTGGTGATAGTCTTCCAGCATCCACTCGATTATAAGCTTGGTTCGTCCATAGGGTGAGATAGGATTTTTGGGGTGATCTTCTCTGAGTGGAAGTCTTTGCGGTACACCGTACACTGCGCAGGTGGAGGAGAAAACCACGTTCCTGTGACCGGTGAATCTCATGGCCTCCAACATGTTGAAAGCTGCTATCACATTATTCTGATAATACTGGGCTGGATCCGATACGGATTCTCCAACAAGGCAACTTGCGGCGAAATGAAAAATGCCATCGTAACTATTGCGAGAAAGGTGTTCCCGGAACGAATCACTGTCGGCAAGGTCTCCTTGGTAAAACTCCGTACATCTCAAAGCTGCGCGGTGACCCTTTGACAAATTGTCCATGACGGTGACATGGAATCCAGTATTATGCGCACACAAGGCAAAATGCGACCCTACATAACCGGCTCCTCCGACTACGAGAATTCTATTGTGGTTCATATTCCTGCTTCTCCGAATACTAAGATGTAGTTTCCAGCAGGTCGGAGCATAATCAAGGTCTCGCGGCAAATGTTTCGAGACCAATAATTCATCGCAACCAACCGGAAACGGCTCTGAGATACAGACGGCAATAGTAGCACCCAAAAGCACCGGGGCGCAAATTATTAGCTTCAACAAAGCCGAATTCAACCTGTAAAATCAGCGAACAGGAAGTCAAGAATTGTGCTATGTTGATGTGAGAGTGATCACGTGTCTTGATACACTGAATCATTACATCCGTTCCTGTCTGAATCAAGGAACAGATTTTTTCAGGGTTGGTTGATATAAGAAAAAGTGATTGCAGAATGAAGAGGAGGTGACGGATGAGGTTCGACATTGCTGATGTGAAAGCCCGTGAAATACTGGATTCCAGAGGAAACCCCACTATTGAAGTAGACGTGTTTCTTGATGGAGGCGCGGTCGGCTCAGCAGCGATACCGTCTGGAGCATCTACCGGAGAGCGGGAAGCTGTAGAGCTTCGAGACGGAGATCCCAAACGATATGGCGGTAAGGGCGTCCTGAAAGCTGTGGAAAATGTCACACAAGAAATCGGTCCTGCTGTCATCGGTATGGACGCATTCGATCAGCAGGGTTTAGACAGCCTGCTGATAGATCTGGATGGAACCACCAACAAGAGTAATCTGGGGGCCAATGCCATACTTGGGGTGAGCCTTGCGGCCGCCAAAGCATGTGCCGCAGAACTGGGAATACCCCTTTATAGGTACCTTGGTGGAGTCGATGCCAGGCGCCTGCCGGTGCCCATGATGAACATACTAAACGGCGGAGCACATGCAGACAACAACGTGGACATCCAGGAATTTATGGTTATGCCGGTTGGAGCCTCATGCTTTAGCGAAGGCCTGCGGATGGGCGCTGAGATCTTTCATGCGTTGAAAAAAGTTCTGAAAGGTAAAGGCCTGAACACAGCCGTGGGTGATGAAGGAGGTTTTGCTCCCAACCTTGGATCTAACGAAGAGGCTCTCCAGGTGATCATCCAGGCCATAGGAGACGCCGGCTATATTGCCGGCAAGGAAGTATTTATTGCACTCGACCCTGCTGCCAGCTCCTTTTATGAAGAAGGCGTGTATAATCTGGGTGCTGAGGGCTCCAAAAAGAGTTCTGCTGAAATGGTCGATTTCTACGTCAATCTGGTTGAGCGCTACCCCATCGTGTCAGTAGAAGATGGGCTTGATGAAAACGACTGGGATGGGTGGAAAATTCTTACGGATCGGCTGACGGACAAGATACAGATTGTTGGGGATGACCTGTTTGTGACAAATAGGGAGCTGCTCCAGAAGGGAATTGATCTTGGAGTAGCCAATTCAATTCTCATCAAGCTCAATCAAATTGGAACACTCACGGAAACTATCGAAGCCGTGCGCCTGGCCGCTGTCAATGGGTATACAGCGGTAGTCTCTCACAGAAGCGGAGAGACGGAGGATACAACCATATCCGACTTGGTAGTGGCCCTGGGGACAGGACAGATCAAAACGGGTTCGGCCTCCCGGACCGATAGGATTGCCAAGTATAACCAATTATTGCGGATAGAAGAGGATTTGGGTGAAAGCGCAATTTATGGAGCGCCGGGCCTCAAAGTATGAATGACAGCCCGTTGAGAAAAGTATTATCCGTATAGGTGAAGTGGATTCACCGACGTAGTAACACCCTCGGAGGTTCCTGATGTCTGAGCCTAAGGTTCGCAAAACATTTGCCGAGATAAACCGGAAGATCAGGGAAGGCAAAGCGGTCGTAGCGACGGCAGATGAGATGGTAGGTATAACCGGAGAGTACGGTCCGGTTGAAGCCGCTCGAAAGGTGGATGTGGTCACAACCGGAACATTCGGTATAATGTGCTCTTCCGGTGCGTTCCTGAATTTCGGGCATACAAAACCTAGAATAAAGGCGAACAAGGTTTACCTGAATGGCGTTGAGGCCTACGCGGGTGTGGCAGCGGTGGATTGCTATATAGGGGCCGCTCAGGCCAAGGAAGACGACCCTCTCAATAAGGTTTTTCCAGGTCGCTTTCGTTACGGAGGCGGACACGTGATAGAAGATCTCGTCTCGGGGCGAGAAATTTATCTTGAGGCATCGTCTTACGGGACGGATTGTTATCCCAAGCGCAGGCACGAATCCAATATGATACTCAAGGATTTCGTGGACGCGTTCTTGCTTAGCCCTAGAAACTGTTATCAGAATTACAACTGTGCTGTGAATCTGTCCAAGAAAACTATTTACACGTACATGGGAATTCTCAGACCTGATGGCATGAATGCGAACTACTCGACTGCCGGTCAACTGAGTCCATTGCTTAACGACCCTTTTTACCGCACGATAGGGATAGGAACCCGCATCTTTCTGGGTGGAGGTATTGGATATGTCATCGGGGCAGGGACGCAGCATAATCCGAGGGTGCAGAGATCGGAAAACGGCGTAGTAATGGGAGGAGCAGGGACCATAGCAGTGAGGGGAGATTTAAAGGGCATGTCCTCTCGCTTTTTGAGAGGGGCCTCTTTGACTGGTTACGGTTGTTCGTTAAATGTTGGGGTGGGAGTTCCTATTCCCATACTCGACGAACACATGGCCAGGTTTACTGCGGTTTCGGATGATGAAATTCTCGTGCCGGTCGTAGATTATGGGAAAGACTATCCTGAATCCGGCGGTCAGCCCATTACCCATGTTACCTGCGGCCAACTCAAGACAGGAGAGATCACCGTAGAAGGAAGGCAAGTTTCAACTTCGCCGCTTTCCAGTTACTCGGCAGCTTTAGAGATAGCAAGGATTCTCAAAGAATGGATCGAATCAGGACAGTTCCTGATTGGTGAACCCCAGGACACATTGCCGACTGTTCCTTTTGAAGGTTTCCAAAATCAGGGATGACTTTCCCCGTAGTATATGAGCCCAGAGTTTATAGGGATTTCAATGGGTTGGATCGTTTCAAGACGTTCAGGGTGGCAGTCGAAACCTCGGACCTCTATGTCAAGGCCCATTCATCATTGGAGGCAGAGACAGAACGCCTCATACGTGAGTGCAGGGCAAAGATCAAACAGGCCATTATCCGCAGGCCCGAATTTCTGACGAGCCTGGTTCCTATCGAAGAGGATCCACTTGATTCAGCCGTGGCGACTCGCATGGTGAGAGCGGCAAAAAAAGCTGGTACTGGACCAATGGCTGCCGTGGCGGGAGCGGTGGCTGAATACGTTGGCCAGGCGCTCTTGGAGAGGTCTCCCGAAGTGATTGTGGAGAACGGCGGGGACATTTTTCTGAAAGTATTGGAACCCACAGTAGTCGGACTCTTTGCTGGAGATTCGCCATTCAGCGGTCGTCTAGGGGTGAGGATAGAATCGACCCCCACACCCTTAGGTGTATGTACCTCGTCAGGGACGGTTGGTCCTTCACTATCGTTTGGAACGGCCGACGCCGTAGTTGTCATATCAAAAGACGTGCCGTTGGCCGATGCGGTCGCGACTGCTGCGGGAAACATAATCCATAAACCCAGGGATCTTAAGAGGGCTGTGGAATTAGCTCTAAAGGTGCCGGGTATAGACGGGGCACTCGCCGTATTGGGGGACAAATTGGCAGCGCTTGGAGAAATCGAATTGGTTCCGGTTCACAGGGCTGATACTGCACCGAATTCCCGGCACATCGGTGACACCAAGGTAGCAGAAGGAATAGAGAGGTAGTGACATGGCGTCCAAAAACGTATTGCTGATATTCAAGTCAAGCATCATGTACAAACCGGTTATTTTCAGGCTTGCTAAGGACTTTGATCTCGTATTCAATATTCTCGAAGCAAAAATACTGCCTCGCCGCGAGGGGCGAATTCTCCTGGAGTTAACCGGCGAAGACGATTTGATAGACAAGGGGATCAGGTTCCTGGAAGACCACGAGGTCGTTGTGGAACCTCTAGCGGATAACGTATGGCGCGAAGAAGAAAAGTGTGTCCATTGCGGGGCCTGCACCGGCCTGTGTCCCACCGGCGCCCTGATTCTTGTTCCCCCTGAAATGAAGGTGGCATTCGATGCCCAAAAGTGTGTGGCCTGCGGAATGTGTGGACTGGTATGCCCTTTTGGAGCCATGAAAGATGTAACGCTTTTCGATCCATTTGCCGAAGGACGGACCTCTCACTGAACTCAAGAGAAGATCTCCCCTTGGTGCTCACAATTTCAGACAGTGCCCTTCCTTGGAGGATTTCTGATAAAATTCAATGTCTTTGGATGATCAGCCCTTTTGCATTCCGAAAATGATTAGTCTTGGCCGAGGAAGATCGGTCTCAGCAAATTCTGTTGAAATTTGAAGCCTTCTGAGCTAAATTAAGACACTTGTTCAAAATTATAGCAGGAAATCAGTCATGAGGAGGGATGGAGAGATGGCGTCTCGAATCTACAATTTTAATCCTGGGCCTGCAGCCCTCCCGCTGGCGGTCCTGGAAGAAGCCAAGGCAGAGTTCATCGACTTCAAGGGCTCAGGAATGTCTGTTGCTGAAGTGAGCCATAGGTCGCCGCTGTTCGAAGGAGTGCTCAATGATGCAGTGGCTCGCTTGCAGCGCCTTCTGAAGTTGCCTGAGAACTTCAAGGTTTTGTTTCTTCAAGGTGGAGCAAGCACCCAGTTTTCAATGGTACCCATGAACTTGATCCCTCCAGGATCATCAGCCGACTATATCAACACAGGGACTTGGGCGACGAAAGCCATCAAAGAAGTTGAAATACTAAAGAAATCATATAAGGTAATTGCTACCAGCGCAGACCGGGATTTCCGCTATATCCCGAAGAATTTTGTCGTCACCCCTGGAGCGGCCTACCTTCATTTTACCTCTAATAATACGATCAAAGGAACGCAGTGGGCTACTTTCCCCGATGCAAGGGATGTCGCTTTGGTTTCGGACATGTCGTCGGACATGCTTTCTCGGCCGTTTGACCCTAAACCGTTTGGCCTTATCTATGCCGGCGCCCAAAAGAATTTAGGACCGGCCGGGGTTACTCTCGTAGTTATACGTGAAGACATGCTGGAGAGAGTCCCCAATGATATTCCGACCATGTTGCGCTATACCACGCACGTGGAAAAAAATTCGCTGTATAACACACCGCCCTGCCTGCCTATTTATATGGTTCAGCTTGTGTTAAAGTGGCTCGAGGATACCATAGGTGGGTTGGAGGCGATGGAGAAGCTTAATCAGGAGAAAGCCGACCTGTTATACGGAGCCATAGACGAGAGTGAGTTCTACACAGGAACGGCTGATGTTGACAGCAGGTCCATGATGAACGTTACTTTCAGGTTGCCGAACGAGACTTTGGAGAAAAAGTTCGTGGCGGAAGCGCTTGGAGAGGCAATGGGCGGGTTGAAGGGGCACCGCTCGGTAGGTGGGTGCAGAGCGTCTCTATACAATGCCGTTAGTATAGATGCTGTACGGTCCCTGGTTGATTTGATGAGAGAATTTGCGAAAAAAAACGGATAGTCGAGCCGGATCTGGAGAACTAGACTATGGATTACCACATTCTCGTGTCCGATAGGGTTCACCAGAAAGCAATTGATCTTTTCTTGAGTCAGCCTGGATTCCACGTCGACGTGAATACAGGTCTATCCGTAGAGGCTCTCACAGACATTATTAAGAGCTATGACGGGCTGGTGATTCGTAGTGATACAAGGGTAACCGCCGCTACTATTGCAGCCGCTCCAAAATTGAGGGTTATAGGAAGAGCGGGCACCGGCATCGATAACGTTGACGTTACAGCAGCAACCCGCAGGGGGATAGTGGTTATGAACACTCCCGGCGGTAATTCGGGAGCAGCCGCCGAACTCACTCTCGCGCTCATTATGGCTGCCCATCGCCACATTCCCCAGGCCGTCGCTTCCGTGAAGATGGGCAACTGGGAGAAAAAAAGATTTCAAGGCCGAGAAATGGCTGGGAAAATTCTGGGCGTAATAGGTTTGGGAAAGATAGGAAGTCTTGTAGGCAAACGTGCGGGCCGAGGACTAAGAATGAATGTATTGGGATACGACCCGGCCATAACCGAGAGTGCTGCTTCCCAGTGGGGTGTCAAACCTGCGTCGCTTGAGGAGATTTATCGTAGATCTGATGTCATCACTGTCCACACGCCGCTTAACAGTGATACCCGCGGCATGGTAGACTCAGAAGCGTTCCGCAAAATGAAAGATGGGGTAATAATAGTTAACTGCGCTCGAGGCGGAATCGTGGACGAGGAAGCTCTGCTGGAAGCCCTCAATTCCGGGAAAGTATCAGCAGCCGCATTGGATGATTTTACCGTTAAGCCCACTGGCGTTCATCCCCTGGTGATGCACCCCAGGGTGATCAGCACTCCACATCTGGGCGCTTCAACGAGCGAAGCACAGATCAACGTAGCAGAGGCTATAGCCCAGCAGATGATAGACTACCTCCAGAGGGGCGTAGTCAAAAATGCGGTAAATGTTCCCGGCAGCGACCCGGCAGATAGCGCCAGGATAGCCCCGTACCTGGATCTGGCTCACAGACTGGCACAATTTGTTGGGGGGCTTGCGCCTGAAGGCATTGTTCAGATGGAGGTCGAGTATCGCGGTGAATTTTCGGCCGCGGATTTGGGTATACTAACCAATGCTGCGTTGGTTGGCTTGTTAACGCGATTCGAAGGGACTGAGGTTAACCACGTTAACGCATCTGTTATCGCACAGGATAGAGGAATCCGCGTACTAGAGACAACCAAGAAAGAAGGCATTGAGCGTGCTGCGTCCTTGAGAATTCAGGTCACATGCAGTAGTGGGAGTTGCTTGAGCGCTCACGGAGCTTTGATAAAGCGTGTAGGCGATGAACCGAGAATAATCGGAATCGACCAGTTTGTCACTGAGGCGGTTCCAGCGGGCCCGATGCTTATTGTTTCCAATAGAGATATTCCCGGCATGGTTGCCGGGGTGTCAGGGGCCTTGGCTGACAGAGGAATTAACATTGCCCAGATGAATCTGTCACGAGACCGAGAGGGTGGTCTAGCCATGTCGATTATAAATATCGACACCCCCGCCGATTCGGCTACGTTGCTGGCCATAAGTCAAATACAAGGAATCCTGACAGCTAAACAGGTAATTTTGGACTCATAATTCTTGTTGACATGGGTCATTAATTCCTAGGAAGTAGCGGGCTACTTCGAAAAAAAGTAGCTTCAACAGGAATGAGAAAGGGACACTATTTTGAGCACTCTGGTAGTTGTCGGAACCCAATGGGGTGATGAAGGAAAGGGGAAAATTGTAGATCTTCTGACCGGTCGGGCTGACGTTGTAGTCCGATTTCAAGGTGGCAACAATGCAGGCCACACTTTGAAGGTATCCGGCGAACAGGTGATCGTGCATCTTATCCCATCGGGAATACTGTACGCCGGCACTCTCAACATTATTGCCAACGGTGTGGTAATCGACCCCAAGGTGCTATTGGAAGAGAAGGATGAATTGCGGAAAAGGGGTCACTTCCAAAATGACGGCCAGCTTATCGTATCTGAGCGAGCCCACACTATTATGCCGTACCACAAGATAATCGATCAGGGCAGAGAGGAACTCCTCGGAGGGGCCAAGATCGGAACCACTGGAAGAGGGATCGGTCCTGCGTATGAAGACAAGGCATCCAGGATGGGAATCAGAATGGGAGACCTCCTGAGACCGGATACCCTGGGGAGAAAGGTTCGGGCGGTCCTCGAAGAAAAAAATTTTCTCATTGAACACCGATTTAAGCGTCCAAGATTGGATCCTGAACAGGTGGTCGAGGAATACCTGCAATACGGCAGGCAACTAGAACCGCATATCACAGATACCGCCCATGTACTATTCAACCGTATGTCGGGAGGAAGTCGCGTCCTTTTCGAGGGGGCTCAGGGCACCCTTCTGGATATTGATCATGGAACGTACCCCTACGTAACCTCCTCAAATGTAGTTTCAGGAAATGTTTGCTGCGGCTCGGGCGTCAGCCCAAAAAGAATTGAGAGTATTTGGGGGGTAATGAAGGCTTACTCCACGAGAGTGGGCGAGGGAGGTTTTCCGACCGAACTCAAGGATTCGCTGGGAGAAGAAATTCGTAGCAGGGGAGCGGAGTATGGAGCCACCACGGGGCGACCCCGCAGATGTGGATGGCTGGACATGATAGTGATAAACCACAGCATAAGACTAAATGGTCTGACAGGAATTGCCCTAACAAAGATGGACGTGCTTACGGGAATCTCACCCATCAAAATCTGTACCGCCTACGAGTTGGATGGCCGCACTGTAAACAGAGTCCCCGCCGACGTCGAAGATCTGGAACGGGTAATTCCCAAGTACAGACAGATCAAGGGATGGGATGAACCGATTGAAGATTGTCGATCTTTTGAGGACTTGCCCAAAAACGCCAGGGACTACGTTGAAACCATCGAACACATGACGAATGTTCCGGTTACGCTGATCTCCGTGGGGCCTTCCAGAGATCAGAGCATCCTGCGAAAGGCTCCGTTCTGAAAGGCAACTTTCCGAGAAAAATTATTGCCCCGAAAACCAGATCGATTCTTTTGCAATTGCTTCTTGGACTTTGAGGTCCTGAAAAGAAGATGGGTTATCCAAATAACTCGTTATTATTTCCCACTCCTTTTGGGCCATCACATTTTTTAGGAGGGGTAGCCCCACTGTCTTGAAGGGTATAAGGCTGACAAGCTTCATTCCCGTTGCTTGTGCGGCTTCCTGACCGCCCTGTTCCCTGTCGATCACTACAGCTATGTTACGGCGTTCTACTCCACGCAGTGCGCGTTTCCGAATCTCGTAATTCACCTGTTCCAAAGCCACCTGTTTACTATCGAAACGTGTTACCAAATCATCGACCAAGACCAGCTTATCTCCTGGTAGCAGATCTCCCTCCAACAAAGAATGTTCACCATAGTCGATGATCGTGGATCGAAAAGACTCCACAGATCTAACACCTTCCATTTTTCTCGTGAAAGCAGCGGGCATACCTCCAACCACAGCCATTCCGGCGACTATTGGTATTCCGGCCATGGCTATGCCAACTATCTTGGTTATTTCCGGGGCCTCTTCTCGGATCATTCGTACCATGGCCCTACATACTGTTCGAAGAATATCCGGATAGGACACCATCGGTCTAAGCTGAATATAAAGAGGACTATACAATCCGGAAATCAGGGTCCAGCCTTGAGGCCTATCCCGGTAGAAAGTCCGTATCATACCGTTGTCATATAGCATTCTCATAATTAATCGGGCCGCCTCTTCCTTCTCTTTGGACCATGACATGTTCGAGCCTTTCTGTAGTTCTAAACTGCTCATATCGATTTGCGTTCAAACCGTGAACCTGCCGGGACGTTTTGGGCTTGCTCATACGTCCGAAGCGGAGGATACATGAGGGTAGGCCTTTCTTGTCTGAACGCAAATCCGTATAAGATGTATACAGCACTCCGTCATTCTAAACATTTAATCGTTTTTTGTGGACGTTCACCCAAGTAAGGCGGCTTGTCAAGGAAATAGATACCGGCGCAGTTCGCCGCTTCACAGCGGACCTCAGATCCTTAAAAATTGACTAATGGGCTTAACTATTGTATTTTGTTGATTTCAGGGGTCGCGAACTAAATACTCTACCAGGGACTAGTCTTATGCTCCAGGGTAAAAACGTCTTAGTGATTGGCGCTCGGAGCGGCGGTTACGGAGAGGCCATTGCCATTGCCGCCCGGGAAGCTGGTGCAAGGGTTTTCTGTACTTCCCTCAATCCCGAAGACCCTCGAGAACAGATTTTCTTCAATGATTTGAGGGCAGAGTTGATTGATGTGCCGCTGAGATATGATTTCGAGAAGCGGAAGGCAGTTTTGGATTCTCTGAACCTTATAAGCGGCAGGCTTGCACAAAAAGGAGTGAGCAGGCTGGATGCGGTAGTTCATGCGGTTGCCGGAGGATTCCCCAGACAGCCTTCAGTGATGAAGGCAGTGGGGGACATTCTAAAAGGTAAGCACACCTTTTTCGATATGGCTACTGTCGTGAAGAGGAATGTTTACTATGTCAATGGCGGTTCCTTCGAAGATACGATCAACGGCATTTCTTCCTTGGCCGACGATGCTACTCAGTACCTGGCTTTAACTTACCGCGGAGAGCTGCCCTACTTCATCTCTCATACCAAGAAGCACCTTGAGGACATTGCCCTGCGTTTGGCCCGTCAAGGGAAGCGCACTGTTATTGCCGCCTTGCCTGAAGCCTGGACTCAGTCATCCCAGTTTTTCACGGGGATCGAGCTTGCGGTGATCCACAATTATCTGAATGAATTACGCCATCAAACATCCGTTTCAGACGAGACAGCCTCCGCTTTCTCCAAAATGCAGCAGTCACTTGAAAAAATTGAGGGTCTGGACGGTTTGGTCGAGGATCTCAGGGTTTTTCTGGAAAAGGACTGGACCTTCATTACACGGTCCACCAATGCTGAACTCTCACGAACAGTTCACGAACTGTTCAGCCGTTTACGAAAGGACGGAACCTTTGCCACACTGAGAAAAGCTGTTGAAGCTATATCTGATTTTGTTAGAGAAGCCGGCGGAATAATAGTGGTCAAGGAATTCCTTGCAGGCGAAAAATATCAACCAGGCGATGTGCGTCAGGTCTATTACCGTGATCTCCTAGGCCAAAGCTCAATCGGGTTGGCGAAACCTCGAGAGAAAAGAGTTATGCCGCCAGTGATCAAACGGCAATGGAGATATTTCGAGAAGGATGAAATCAGACAAACTTTGAGTATGTATGGTGAAAATTTTCTTTTCCTGGATCGCGTGGTGATGGAGGTAGGAGAGTTTCGGAACGGAATGCTTGGATTCGGGCGTTACACGGTCCCAACTCCTGAACAGAACCCCATATTACGAGATCATTTTGTCGGAATGCCTCTTTTTGGCGGGCACTTGCAGATGGAAGCGGTGGCCCAGTTCGGGACTTTCATGATAATGAAGCTGCTCAAGGACCGACGTCTGATTCCGATCCTGACCGGTACGGAATTTCCGGAACTCAATACCATGGCGCCGCCGGGCGAGACGTTAACTATGGTGGGAGTGATAGGTTTCACCGATAAGAGAGATTTGTGGCTGGATGCCTTCATTGAGAACAGATTTGCGCGATCAAGAGGACTTATTCGTGGAATGGTGCTCAACCAGAGGGTAGTCCGCAAAATGATGGCCTCTTTCTACCTGTGAAAAACGTGCAGATGACGACGTGACAGAATAGTGGATCCAGATGAATTCGTTCCGGTGGGATCTAAACAGGTCCATAGCCAAGCTTCTGGCGCTGTCTGATTTGCTTGAAAGTCAGAGCGACCGGCGCATCCTCATTCTTTGCCACAATAATCCTGATCCCGACACCATTGCAGGCGCTTACGGGTTTAGTTTCTTGCTTGGCAGAAAATTTGGCATTCGGTCTTCTATCGCGTATGGCGGGGTAGTCACTAGAGCCGAAAACAAGGCCATGATCCATAGGTTGCGGATCCCGATGAGCCCTCTGAGCGTCCTGGACCCGGAACTGAGCCTGAAAATAGCTCTGGTAGACGGTCAACCCGGCACTGGAAACAACCTTCTCTTTTCAAGAGAAACTCCTCCGTTGATAGTAATCGACCATCACCCCTTGCGAAAATTATCTTTGAAAGCTGCGTTTCACGATGTTAGACCTAATTACGGTTCCACATCAACCATCATTACAGAATATCTCGTCGCAGCAGGTCTCGACCCGCCACGTACGTTGGCAAACGCGCTTCTTTACGGTCTCAAGACCGACACCAATTCTTTGGTAAGGACGGCGTCCAAGCCGGATTTCTGTGCGTTCAACTACCTCTCTCCCCTTACAAATCCACGTGTGTTGGGATGGATTGAAAAGCCTCCACTCCCTGTCCACTACTTCGAAGATTACTATTTGGGCCTGTCAAGGACCATGCTGTACCGGGACGTTGCAGTATCCCATCTTGGAGAAATCAAATCTGAAGCGATAGTTCCGGAACTGGCCGACCTGCTGCTCCGGATCGAGAACGTTAGCTGGTCCTTGTGCATGGCAGAAACCGGAGACTTGATGATACTGTCTTTACGATCCACGTCCAGAAAACAACAAGCCGGTTCCGTGATGCGAAGGCTCATAGGGCAAACAGGGTCGGCAGGCGGGCATAGGGAGATGGCAGGCGGCACAATTCGACTTACCGGCATGTCCCCTGCTGAGAGTAAGGAACTGCCGGACAAACTCGTCAATAAATTCCTCACCTTAATAAACCGGCGCAAGATCACCCCCAAACCGTTAGTGTCAACAATTAAGCGGAACCCTGACGCCGAATGACAGCATGAATGTTCGAAAGTTCGAAAGACCATGAAAAGGAGCGTGTAAAGATGATGACGCTGCTGACCGAAATATCTCTTGCAGGGCTTTGTGTCCTTGTGTTCCTGGCGGTGATCGTAAACGCCCAGACGGAATACGAGACAGCCACGTTTGCCGGCGGCTGTTTTTCTGGTGCATGCAGCCGCCCTTTGAAAGACTGAACGGCGTTGTAGACGTGGTATCGGGTTACACGGGCGGAACCGCCGACAATCCCACTTATGAGGATTACTCCGAAAAGGGACACATCGAAGCCGTACAGATCACCTATGATCCCTCAAAAATAGCTTATTCCGAGCTTCTGGAAGTATTCTGGAGACAAATAGATCCCACGGATCCTGGCGGACAGTTCGTTGACAGAGGGCCGCAGTACCGGTCAGCGGTCTTTTACCATAACGAAGATCAGAAACGGATAGCCGAGAGATCAAAACAGGAACTCGGAAAATCCGCCAGATACGACAAACCAATTGTAACCGAGATCATCAAAGCCTCGATATTTTATAAAGCCGAAGAATATCATCAAGACTACGACAAAAAAAACCCGATCCGGTACAAATTCTACCGGCTCAATGCGGGCCGTGACCAGTATTTGGGAAAAGTATGGAGTCGAGACAAGGATCAAAAAGACCTAAAGGAAAATCGCCAGAGACATAATAAGTTGAGCAAGGAAGAGACCAAGAAGATGTTGTCTCCATTACAGTATGCAGTGACACAGGAAAACGGGACGGAATCGCCGTTCCATAATGAATACTGGAATAACGAAAGACAAGGGATCTATGTGGACGTCGTTTCTGGTGAGCCCCTTTTCAGCTCGCTGGACAAGTTCGATTCCGGTACGGGTTGGCCGAGCTTTACCAAGCCGCTGGAAGCCGGAAACATTATTGAAAGACAAGACAAAGGCTTTTTTACGACACGCACGGAGGTAAGAAGCAGGGAAGCAGATTCTCACTTGGGGCATGTGTTTAACGATGGGCCAACGCCGGCCGGCCTTCGTTATTGCATGAATTCGGCGGCACTCCGTTTCATCCCGAAAGAGGATCTGGATAAGGAAGGCTACGGCCAATATGAGAAACTTTTCGAGAATAAGTAAGGTTTGAGCGCCCAATTTCTCAGCATTATGCGTTGGTGGTCTGTGAGGAGACGAACCAACCTGGCCGGTATCAATCAGAAAACCGTTCAACAGGTATTAGGCGGCGAATTGTACAGACACCACGGTTGAAGCTCCAGGCTCTTCCATGGTTACGCCGTAAAGAGAGTCAGCAGCTTCCATGGTTCGCTTGTTATGGGTAATGACTATGAACTGAGTTCGATCGGACAGCTTCTTTAGCATTTCTGTGAATCTGACTATATTTGAATCATCAAGAGGGGCATCCACCTCGTCAAGGAGGCAGAAAGGCGAGGGGCGTGTCAAAAAAATGGAAAAAATAAGAGCAATAGCCGTCAGGGATTTCTCTCCGCCTGAGAGTAGGCTCATATTTTGCCTTCGTTTGCCGGGAGGACGAACCACTATATCAACCCCCGTTTCCAGAAGGTTTTCTTCTTCTGTCAGCTCAAGGTAGGCTTCACCACCACCGAAAAGGAACGGAAAGATCTCCTGAAATTGTTTATTTATGCCATCAAAGGTTTTCAGAAACAGATCGCTGGTACTCTTGTTTATCTTCTCGATAGTATCGAACAATGACGCCACCGCTTTCCTGAGATCTTGCTCCTGTTCCTCAAGAAACTTCAGGCGCTCGCTAACTTGACGGCTCTCTGCTATCGCAGCAAGGTTTACCTCTCCCATGGACTCCAGCTTGGCTTTGACTTCAAGGATCTCATCGGAGTTGGGCCGAGAATCGGTACACGAAACGGTTCGAGGGTCCACGTGGTAACGTTCGAGGATTTTTTCAACAACCCCCTCCACGATCTGTTTAATACGCACCGACTCCATTTCAAGAGCATGAACCTTGTCGCGCAGATCTTTCATTGCTGAGGCACACGATGTTCTTTCCTGTTCAAGAGACTTGATCGAAAGCGTTAGGCTCGCAGATTCATTCCTCTTGTCTTCCATAACGGTTTCCAGGGCTTTGTACTCCAGCATGAGTTCCTTTTCGCGCGTCTGAGCCTCCTCCAGATCCCTGGAAATCCTGTCCTGCTCTTGAAGCAAGCGGGCTTTTTCTTCGGCCAATCCCAGTATGTACTTTTCCATCTGCTGAAGGTTTTCCACAGTGTAGTGAAATTCCCGGTCAACAGACCGGTATTGTTCGTCTAACCTGGCGGCCAGAACCCGAACTTCTTGGCTCTGTGCGGATTTCTCCTGCAAGACTGTGTCTAATTTCTCTAAAACTAGCTTGGCATTACGTGCGCCTGTCTCGACCTCCATCTTCCTGCTTTCGAGAACAACTATTTTCTCCTGGGCTTGGGAGATGTCTTTAAAATTTTCAACCTTTTCTTTGCCTAGCCGCTCTGTCTCCAACTTCAGGATCCTCTCGGTTCTTTCCCAGCTAGAGATTTGGGCAGCTATATGACCCTGTTCAGTCAGCCCATTGGCCTCTTTCAACTTGAGTTCATTGGTGGAGCACTCAATCTCTTCCATCTCGCCCGATACCCGCTCCAACTGTTCTTCCTGCTCCAGAAGATTACTCACGCAGTCTGAGACAGCCCTTTCCATAGAGTCGATGCCTTCTCGAAGTGACTTGATCTCTCGGCGCCTCAAAAAGATCTCTTCCTGATGGAAGTCCCACGACCCTCCGGTTATTTCACCGTGGCGAGTCAGCAAATCTCCTCCCAAGGTAACCAGGTCGATTTGAATGCCGTTGCGAGACCAGATTTCCACAGCCTGCTCCATGTCACGAACGACAAAATACCCGGTCAGAAGAAACTCCTTAAGAGTTTCAAAACCTTCTTGGAAGTGGACTATTTCCTTTAACTGGGTGACACCTTCCGGGACGGACGTTTCACTGGAGTCCGGAACCAGGCGAGGGACGATCGGAATAAACGTAGATCTCCCTTGGCCCTCCTCTTTGAGCCGTTTGGCAGCGTTGGCCCCGTCACGGGTCGAAGAGACTACGACGTTGCGCAGACGATGCCCCACAGCGGCTATCAGAGCTTTCTCGTACTCTGGGGACACTTCAATGAGTTCGGCCAAAGGACCCAGCAGAACCTCCGAGTGTAGTGTTTCCTGATTTTTCATGAGAAACTGGACACTGTGTTCGTATGATGCAAAATCACGCTGCATTTCTTCGAGTGAGCCAAGTCTGGCCCCGGACCCGGCAAGTTCTCTTTCCAAACTCGCCAAATCATTCCTGAGCACCTTTATCTTTTCGATCATGTTTCTTCTTACTGTAGAAAGCTCTTCTTTCCTCTCGCTATGTTCCTTGCGAAGCTCGGACACTTCGGCCAAAGCCTCTGTTAAGATTTCGCTTGATCTACGCGCCCTTTCTAGATCTTCACAAAGCTTCTCACTCTCTTTGGCAATCCTGCCCAAGTTGGCTTCGATTTCGTCGGCTCGCCTCTTCAGGCTTTCCATCGCGTTCCGCTTTTGCGCAATTTCCTGCAGACTCTGGAACATGTCGTTCTTGTAGCTCTCCAGAAGCTCTACTTGCCCGTTCTTCGTTTGCTGCATTCCATTTAGTTCGGACAAGGCTTTCTTCAAGTCTTCTTCAGCTAACTGGAGTTGTGACTGGATCGCTGACCTGTTCTGCTCCAGTTCTGCTCGACTTTCCTTTGTCTTTCGAATTCTTTGCTCGTATTCTTCCCTTTCGTCCCGCAGCTTGTCCATGCGGACAGTGATATGGACAAGTCGGTCTTGGTCCTTTCGTATTGCCCCCCGAATAGATGTCAGAGAAATATCCGTCACGTGACGAGTTTGCAGAAGCTCCTTTATAGCTTTTTCCAAATCCACGGCCTTCAAACTGGCCGTCTCCAGTCGTGCCTCCAACGATGCAAACAGAGACTCTTGTTCAAAAAGAGCCGAACTCGCCCTGTCAAGATCACCTTTTGCCTGCCCGTACTGTTCTAAGGCATCGCGGCACTTCCACGCATGGATGGCTATGTCCAGATCCCGATAGCGATTCTGAAGTTTATGGTAGCCTTCAGCCTTGGCTGCTTGCCGTCTGAGTGACAAGTTCTGGCGTTTAACCTCAGCAATAACATCCTTAATTCTTTCCAGGTTCCTGTTCGTCTGCTCGAGCTTCTTGAGAGCCGCCTCTTTTCGTGCCTTGTATCGGTTTATCCCTGCCGCCTCCTCGATAAGGGTCCGGCGCTCTTCAGGCCTCGACGCGACAACCATCTCTACACGCCCCTGTTCCACGACGGAGTAGGACGACCGGCCTATACCGGTGTCCAGGAAGAGGTCCGTGACATCCGACAGTCTGCAAGGGATGCTATTAATCTCATAATGCGATTCGCCGTCTCGAAACAAACGGCGAGTGATCATAATCTCGTCGTAATCCGACAATGAAGCTGGAGAAGAATCGTTGTCATTGGAGAGAATCATACGGACTTCAGCCATCCCTAAAGGTTTGCGGTTCTCAGATCCATTAAAGATGACGTCTCCCATCTTGTGGCCGCGCAGGATGCGGGCCCTCTGTTCCCCCATAACCCAGCGGATGGCCTCGAGCACATTGCTCTTGCCGCATCCGTTGGGCCCGACAACCGAGGTAACCCCCGGTCTGAATTCAAGAATTGTTCGGTCGGAAAAACTCTTGAATCCCTTTATTTCCAGCCGTTTCAGTTTCATGGTTTTCTTGGGCCGGTTGATAGAATCGGCCGGATACTATCCAGACTGGGGGTGAGTGTAAAGCAAAAAGGTCACGAGTCGTTTAATGGATATGAACAAACTCCGTATGAATACCGCGGCCATAATACGTCCGGCTAGGACTTTGGGCATAATATTGGAACAATAGATCCTCCCGCAATAATGGCCGGTATTCAGATCTGTGAAGACCCCATAAGAGGAAGAAGTCAGGCCCCACCTCGAGCATTCATGAGCAAGAGGCCACTACGATGTGAGCCAATTGCTCATATCACCTCTCCTCAAGAGAAACATTGAACACTGCGCGAGCTATTCTGTCAGCATAATCCACTATTCCTGTCCCATCCTGCGAACTGTTCACTATCACAGCAAATGCGAACATCCTCCCCTCAGGGGAAATCCCGTATCCAGCAAGGGCATTCACTCCTCGGAGCGTTCCAGTTTTCGCTCGGATTCGCCTCTTGAGAGGAGGCTCCACAAACTTTTCCTTGAGAGTCCCGTCCACCCCAGCCACGCCGAGAGACGACATGAACTCAGAATTATATGTGAAGTCACGAGAAGCTGTAAAAAGGACTCGCACAAGCGCCGAAGCGCTGACGCGATTATTCCGGGAAAGGCCGCTTGCCTCACTCAAGGCAAAATGATCTTCGGGCACTCCGCAGTCAATAAGGTATTTGCGCAGCGCAGTCAGTCCCTTTTCTCGGGTCCCGGGAGGGCCATGAACCTTGGCACCCAAGCCCATGCAGATCTGCTCCGCCATGAAATTGTTGCTGTGCTTGTTCAACCAATAGACGAGCACCCCGAGGGGATACGAGGTGAACTGCAAGTAAGGAGTAGCCGAAGGAGGAGTTTGTCCGCGTATCACACTCCCCTGGAATTTGATCCCTTCTCGTAACAGGAATTGTTTAAGCACATCGCCAAAGTATAATGCAGGAGACGCAATGTTAACGTAACGGCCTTTAACGGGTGCTTGCACCCCTATTTCACCATGTATCTTGAATATCTCCCGATCATCGTCCGTGAGTTCCTTGGTTATGTTGACTTGGACAGCCTTGTCCCCCTCGATGGTCATTACGTGAGATTTTATGCGCGCGTACTCCGAGATGGGGTCCATGACTATTCTTGCCGGTTCTCGAGACTTTGCCCCAGGATGTAGCAAGATCTTGACGGAATTGAAGTTAAGAGACAGGGCGCTGTAAGGCGCATGATAAGACCTGTGACCGAGTCTTTCATTTTCATCCAAAGGGGTTCCTGGAACAAAGAAAGAGTCATCCACTACAATGTCCCCTCGGATCTCCGAAAGGCCCTTGTCCAGAAGTTCTCTCGTGAAGGCAAACAGTTGTTCAGTGACCATGTGGGGATCGCCGCCGCCTTTGACGAACATGTTCCCCACCGTTGGCCCGCGTGCCTGATCTACGAACACCTCGGTAACGAAAGTGAAATCCGGCTTCAAGGCCTGAAGCGCCGCAGCGCTCGTAACTACTTTCATGGTGGATGCCGGTATCAAAGGCAGATCGGGATTTCTTTCCATAAGCACTTCTCCGGTCTTCAAGTCGACCACTTGCACCGAAACAGCAAAGTTAGCGGGAAGTTCTCGCTGGATTATGCCGTTGAGCTTAACGTCAAAAGGATGAATGGGTGCGCCATGGGCGTCATAAAACGGTAACCATAGGAACACGAAGAAAAATAGAATGGCTGAACTGATGAGTCCAGGGGGGGGTGATTGTGGGCACGGTTGTCCATAGGGAGAGGGGGATGAGCCAATTAACGGCAAACAACTCATTTGATATATCTGCATATCTGCACTATCCATTAATATCACGCCACTTTATGGTATCCACCTGTAATCGACATCACCGTGGTTGCCGGGTTTCGTTTAGTGGGGGGCGCTGGTTTAGCCCGCTTTTTTAATAAGATAGCGTTATCTGATTCGGGTAAGGGTGTCAAGGGTGCCGGTGATCTGAGGGGGGGCGAGCGCATTTTCCAGCGCGCGCCAGGCTGATATATCAAACAATCTAGATAATTATTTCTAGTAGTTAGATTTGAACATCGAGTGTATTCTCACAAATAAATACAACTAATTGAAACTTAGTTTTATTTTTTTCTTGACAAGATAAAAACATACCTATTAAAGCAATGTTCAACATTTCGAGCTGGGAGGAAGGGTATGTTGAGAAGAATACCTTTTACGCCATTGGTATGTCTAGTTATTTTCCTGTTAACTATTCTCTCTAACGCTTCATGGGCTGCGGGGCCTGACGAATCGCTTGAAATTCTGCTGAAACCTAACCAGTCAAGCGTAATTGCCGCCCCCGCCGTTCCAAAAGCCAACTCCCGTTACATTTCAAAGGTTGCGGCCCCACAGGCCGCATACTTATGGGTCCCACCACCTCCATTGGGGATTTCAAAGGTCAAACCCGCCCTATCTCTACCGTATGAATTTGTTCCTCCATGTATTCTACCGGCGCCTCGAATGGGTCAGTGGGAAATGAGCTTCCAGGTAATCTTTGCCAATTTGAGCGGTTACATTGGATGGCCGCGCTATTCCAACTGGTACTGGGGCTGGTTCGGGAATACGGAAAACCGAACCGACCTTAATGACGATCTCCAACTACCCATCTACGCGGCTTGGCCTCAGTTCACGGCAAGCTACCATTTCCGTCCGAACTGGGCGCTCCGTTACTCGGTGCTGTGGAACCAACTCAATGGGGGAGGCTGGCCGAATAATTATATCCTCTTCGGACCTAATTGGGGAGGGGGCTACTTCTGGGGCCAGAACATTCAGACGATCTTCCAGCATGCCTATCACAGAGTGGGCATAGTGTATGATGCAGTGCGGACCTGCAACTCCAAAATAAGCGTATTCGCAGACTTGGTCCACACGGACGACAAAATAACCCTAGGTTGTACCGGTTGTGGATACTACAACACACCGATCTGGAGCAATAGTATCAATGCGGCAATGGCCGGCCTGGAATTCCAGCGCTGCATCAAAACCGCACCGAACGGTGGCACGTTGTCCTGGGACTGTAAAGCCGGCGGAATTTTCCTCGATGACACCGTGGGAGGGGACGTGGAAGCCGGGGCAAGATATTCAATTCCTCTTAATTGCGGTCGTTCGGGTTACGTGAAAGGCGGATATCGCTTTGTGGATCTGAAGAAAACCCAGTACGACTTCGTCTTCAAAAACACGCTCTCAGGCGGTTTCATCGAAGGCGGTTTCATATTCTGATTGATCATGGGATTTGTGTCGGCCGATGGCAAGGGTGGAGCGCAACGTCGACGCTGGAGTCTCCCAACATGATATACCCGAAAGACTCCGACGTTCATTCAAGACGAGGCCAAGAAAACTCTCCCCCATCCATCGGCCTTTATGTTTTGTGAGCCCGGCCGTGCTACGGCGTCTCCCAGCTCGACCCCTTCGGTCGGGCTTTTTTTATCCCTCTCCTGCGACTTTTACCCCACTTGTTATGTCCATGCACGAATATTTGAAATCTGGTCCATGACCGGCAAGCGCTCCCATCGGATCTGCGTTTCGGATGACACAAATCTCGAAAAACCTACTCACAAGACCTTGCGGCCCACAAGAGAGTGTTTCAGGCCCCTCATGATTTTGACTCTTATCACATCCCCAATGTCAATCTCGTCAGTCGGATCCACATTCACTACTTTGTTCGTCCTGGTTCGGCCAAAAGGCTGGCCTGATCGAGGCCTTATTCCTTCTATTAAAACTTCCTCCTCAGTTGCCTCAGCCAACCGGTTATAGCTCTCCGTAATCTGATCTTGCAGCGCTTGGATTTCTGCCAGCCGCTGGATTTTTTCCTCTTCCGGCACCTGTTCAGGTAGACTCTCCGCAAGAGTTCCAGGCCTTACAGAGTATTTGAACGAGAAAATCTGGTCGAAACGAATTTCACGTAGGGCTTCGAAAGTCTGACTAAAATCGTTTTCAGTCTCTCCTGGAAAGCCAACCATTATGTCCGAAGTTATAGCAACTCCTGGAATCATCCCACGGAGTTTAGCTATTTTCTTCAGGTAACCGTCAAGACTGTAGCCTCTCCTCATTGCCCTCAGAATACGGTCTGAGCCGGCTTGCAGAGGTAAGTGCACATGCTCACAAACTGTTTTCAATTCTGCCATGGTACCTATGAGGTCTTCACTAAAGTCACGGGGGTGGGAAGTGGTAAATCTTATCCTGCAAAGTTGCGGAATCCTGTCCAACCCGACTAAAAGATCCGCAAATGTAGCATGAGCGTCGCCTTTGGTCCTGTAGGCGTTGACATTCTGTCCCAGAAGAGTGATTTCTTTTACACTCTTTTGAGTAATTGTACGTACCTCTTGGAGAATTTCTTCAATTGGTCGACTTTGTTCTGGTCCGCGGGTCAATGGAACAACACAATAAGAGCAGAAATTAGAACACCCCTGCATTATGGTCACATGAGAGCAGACCGGACTGCGTCCTTTGACTGGAGCTTGGACATGTAACGAACCAACATCATGGGAGAAGTCAGTCTTGGATAGTCGATCCCCCGTTTTTCTTATATGTTGCAACAATACAGGCAATTCATCTATGCAGTGTGTCCCAAGTACGCAATCCAAGTGGTTGGCTCTCTTGAGGAGACGATCTTTTTCTTGTTGGGCCACACATCCTGAGACGACCGTGACGAGATGAGAATTCTTTACCTTCAGGGACTTGAGTTTCCCCAAAGCGCTGTAAACCTTATGTTCCGCCTTTTCCCTGATAGAGCACGTGTTAATTATGATGACATCAGCCCGTTCCGGAGCAGGTACGGGGGACAAACCAATTCCCTCGAGCAACATCGACATCTTCTCAGAGTCGTGCTCGTTCATTTGACAACCGTAAGTCTCGATGTAGTATGTTCCCGTTGTCAAATCACCCCTGTTGTACTCTGCTTCCGGAGTGTCCTAAGCCGTGATGGACATCATCCGGTCAACATCGTTTACCAACTCTTTGACTGCCGCAACTGATTTTCCGAAAGCCGCCCACTCTTCAGACGTAAGTTCGAGTTCCACCACTTTTTCCACTCCCTCGCAACCAAGTATGGCAGGCACGCCCACAAATATACCCTGCTCTCCAAACTCGCCATCCAGATAAGCCGCAACCGGCAAGAGCCGTTTCTTGTCCAGTATTATCGAACGGGCCATTTGAACGGCAGCAGCGGAAGGGGCATAATATGCACTTCCAGTCTTGAGAAGTCCTACTATTTCAGCTCCGCCTTGCCGCGTCCTCTGGACAATTTCTTCGAGCCGCTCAGGGGATATGAAATTGGTCACAGGAACCCCGCCAACGAAGCAATACCTGGTCAGAGGAACCATTGTGTCACCGTGACCTCCGAGCACCAGCGCATGGATATCTTCTACTGAAACGCCTATTTCGTCGGATATGAATGCACGAAAGCGTGCTGCATCCAAGGCTCCAGCCATTCCTATGACCCGCCTCGGCGGAAAGTTGGATTTTTTCCACGCCGTATAAACCATGGCGTCCAGGGGGTTGGAGACCACTATCATGACCGCGTTCGGAGAATAAGCTGCAGCCGTTTGAGCCACATCTCCCACTATCTTTACATTTGTTAAGAGGAGGTCATCTCTACTCATGCCCGGTTTTCGAGCAATTCCTGCCGTAATAATTATGATGTCGCTTGATCGAGTTTTCTCGTAGTCGTTCGTTCCAAGGACGTTGGTATCTACTCCAAGAACAGGCGTCGTTTCAAACAGATCCAACCCCTTACCCTGGGGAATTCCATCGAGAATATCTACCAAGACCACATCGCCGAGTTCCTGAGCCGAAGCGTAAGCAGCCGCGGATGCGCCAACGTTTCCGGCTCCTATCACAGTTATTTTCTTCCTACCCATAGAAGCGTCCTCCCACAAAACTTCATAAGAATGAAATCAAGACGATAGTGAATTCTCACACAAAAAACACTATCTTGCAACATCATCGCCGCGAGACCACTTTCAGAAACTATCGTACATCGAACGGTGAATTCTTGGTACAAGGTCTTTGATAATCCGTGAGATGGCCCGGCGTCTGTTCGAGAGAGTTTCGGTAATGGAGTCGGTCACGTCGTAAGTGTAAGAAGCTGAAAAATCTTTTTTCCATAGCCCTTTTTTTGAATCTGCACGATCCAAGGCGCAAAGAACCTTGAGAGTTCCGATTCTTGTCGCTTCTTTTCCGTCGGCCCTATAAGCGGAGGGGGTATCTTCGAATGAGGCAATGACGGTTTTCAGTATGAGATCGCCGCCACTGGCGACCTGCGTCAGCCTTGTTCCCAGGGCATATTCACGCCTCAGAGCGTTAGTGAACTCGGTTTCGATACCTGTGACCGTTGTGTTGTTCACAGCACTTTCGAGAACAATAGTCTTTAGCTCAGGGGGATATGGACTGTCCGCCGGTGCCCCGCTGAATCGGTACCCGCATCCGAAAATGACCAATGCCGCTAAAGGCAGTCCCATCCAGATCTTACGCAATCCGCTCCTCTTGCCGGCGTGTATAACCTCATACAAGGACTAAAAGCACGCGCCCGTGAGACATGGCCTTAATTGGCATTTCCTGATCGAGACACCACATTAGCCCACAACAACATTGACCAATTTCCCGGGAACCAGGATGGCCTTGCGAACGGTTTTCCCTTCAATGAACCTTTGTACGTTTGATTCGGCCAACGCAAGTTGTTTGATCTCGTGTTCCGATGCATCGGATCGAACAGTTATTTCCGCCCTTTTCTTGCCGTTAACCTGAACAACGATCAGTATCTGGTCTTGTTTGAGCAACTCGAGATCGTAACCCGGCCACGGCTGTCGCACTATTCCAGGCTTCTCTCCCATTGCCTCCCAGAGTTCTTCCCCAATATGAGGGACAAACGGAGAAAGCAGGATAATAGCCGTACGAATAGCTTCCTCAAGAGCTGCTGCAACACTCGGTGAGCCGTCGGCCTCTTCAGGAGACACTCGACTCACTTCATTGATCATCTCCATAATGGCTGCCACGGCCGTATTGAAATGAAAACGGTTTGTTATGTCTTCCGTGACTTTTTTGATCGTCTTGTGAGTGATCCTTTTCAGGTCACGTGATCGATCGTTGTCCTCTCGCGCTGGGGCGGGCGTTTTTCGGCCCTTGAGTTGGTAAACCAGATTCCATACCCTGATCAGGAACCGGGCTGCCCCTTCCACGCCCTCAGAGGTCCACTCCAGATCCCTCTCAGGTGGGGCGGCAAAAAGACAGAAAAGTCGCAGGGTGTCTGCACCGTAAGTGTTTATAAGGTCTTCCGGGTCGACCACGTTTCCCTTGGATTTTGACATCTTAGCCCCATCCTTGATGACCATTCCCTGGGTAAGAAGATTTGTGAATGGTTCATCCGATGTCTTGATATTCATGTCCCTGAGAACTTTGGTGAAAAACCTTGAATAGAGGAGGTGAAGGATGGCATGCTCAATGCCGCCGATGTACTGGTCTACCGGCAACCAGTATCGGTCGGTTTCAGGGTTGACGATACCTATGTCGTAATTAGGACAAGCGTAACGGTCGAAATACCATGACGATTCCACAAAGGTGTCCATAGTGTCTGTTTCTCTACGAGAGGGTTCTCCGCACTTCGGGCAAGCCACCTCTACCCACCACTTGAGTTCGGGTAACGGGGACCTGCCATTCTCCGGAAACTCGATTTCTGTCGGCAGTACAACGGGGAGCTGATCATTCGGAACCGGGACGTCCCCGCACATGGGACAATGAATAATGGGGATCGGAGCGCCCCAGTACCTTTGCCTGGATATGCCCCAGTCTCGAATCCGGTAATTGACGGTGGATCCACCTTTATTCAAGGCCAACAGTTTGTCAGGAACAGCTTTCATGGCAGAAACATTGTCCATGCCGTCGAATTCCTCTGAGTTCACCAAATGACCTGGCCCCACGTAAGCCTCTGTCATTGCTGCTGGATCAAGGCCTTCGCCATCAGGTTGAATCACTACTACGATTTCGAGGCCATATTTCTTGGCAAAATCAAAGTCTCTTTGGTCGTGCGCCGGCACGGCCATGACGGCTCCGGTTCCATACTCGTACAGCACGAAATTTGCCACGTACACCGGTATATTCCTGCCGGTCAGAGGGTTGACACACATGGCCCCTGTAAATACACCTTCCTTGTCGGATTCTTCCCCAACTCGGCTTTGCCAGTCCTGGGTAAGGACTCTGTTGATGAAATCCTTCACCGCATATTCCTGGGAAGTTCCTTTCGAGAGCTTGAGACAAAGGGGATGTTCGGGCGCCAGGCTCATGAACGTCGCCCCGTACAACGTGTCAGGTCGAGTGGTAAACACTTCTATAGCCTCATCTCCTTTCTCGATGGGAAACAGTATCCGTGCACCCTCGCTCTGGCCGATCCAGTTCCGCTGCATCGTAATCACCTTTTCCGGCCAGCCCTTCAGCTTGTTGCACCATTCCAACAATTCGGGTGCGTATTTGGTTATCCTGAAGAACCACCCTTCCTGCTCCTTCTGGACCACAGCTTCCCCGCATCTCCAGCAACAGCCTTCTTCCACCTGTTCGTTGGCGAGCACTGTCTTACACGATTCGCAGAAATTGACTATGGACTTCCTCCTGTACACCAGGCCCTGTTCCAGCATTCTCAAGAACAGCCACTGTTCCCACCGATAATATTCAGGCTCGCAAGTAGCAATTTCACGATCCCAGTCATACGAAAAGCCCATTCTCTTGAGCTGCCTTCTCATCTCTGTAATATTGTTCTTCGTCCAGACCGCCGGATGCGATCCGTGCTTTATGGCGGCGTTCTCAGCAGGCATGCCAAAAGCATCCCAACCCATAGGGTGGAGCACGTTATAGCCCTGCATCATCTTGAAACGAGCCAGCACGTCGCCAATACAGTAATTGCGTACATGGCCCATGTGTATGCGCCCCGAAGGGTACGGAAACATTTCAAGTACATAATATTTTTCTTTTGAGGTATTGATACAGACCTTATAGAGCTTTTCTTTTTCCCAGAATTCCTGCCATTTTATCTCGATAACCTCCGGGTCGTATCTTTTTTCCATGATTCCTCCCTTAGGGGCAGTCAGCAATCGACACGTTTCTTCTAACACACCAGCGGCGGCTGCTTCAACGCTTTCCTACTTGACGACAACGGGTAGGAGGTCTTATGCTGTCTGGCCAACGCTGACTTGCAGGTTCGTCGAGGGATGCGCAGCAATTGATTGCCCCGACAAGTCGGCTCGTTACTTCAGGCGAATACGGCCAGGATAAAAAAGGAAACAAATGACTCAGGAATATTCAATAAGCCCCGATGGAGAGAAATTCCTTCTGCCGACAGAGGAGGACTACTCGCTGGAATACAGCCGACTGCAGAAGCTCGTTGCCAGGAATCGGGAACAGGGGCGGGAAGTCGTAGTAGTCGTCGGACTGGGATTTGTCGGAGCGGTTATGGCCGCGGTCGTCGCCGATGCAACCGACTTGGCCGGTAACGCGACCAAGTTTGTTATAGGGATGCAAAGACCGAGTTCCAGGAGCTTCTGGAAGATCCCTCTGATATGCAGGGGGATAGCACCGATGAAATCCGAAGACAAAGAAGTTCCCGAAATTCTGAGACGATGTGTAATAGAAAAAGAGACCTTGACGGCCTCTTTCACATACAAAGCCCTCGGCCTCGCAGACGTGGTCGTGGTGGACGTGCAGTGTGACTATATCAAGAATTCACTAAATGACGTCACCACCGGGTACGTTCAAATGGATGACCTTGAAAAATCTCTCGAAATAATCGGAGATGAAATCCGACCTGACGCCCTTGTCTTGATTGAGACGACAGTCCCCCCGGGTACTACGGAACAGGTTGCCTATCCTCTGATCAAGAAGGCATTCAGGAAAAGAGGTATAACTACTGAGCCCATTCTCGCTCATAGCTATGAGCGAGTCATGCCAGGGGCCGACTATGTGGCGTCAATCAGAAATTTCTGGCGAGTGTGCAGCGGAATCAATTCTGAGTCACGAGACCGGGTGGTGAAGTTCCTTTCCGACGTGCTGGACACGAAGAACTTTCCTCTGACTGTACTGGACCGACCCATGGAATCGGAAACAGCCAAAATAGTTGAGAATAGTTACAGAGCTGCGATTCTTGCTTTCCTGAATGAGTGGAGCTTATTCGCCGAGCGCAACGGGATAGACCTGATAAAAGTAATCGACGCCATCAAGGTTCGGCCGACCCACTCGAACATTATGTTTCCAGGGCCCGGCATTGGAGGATATTGCCTGCCGAAAGACGGAGGTCTGGCAGTCTGGGCTTATAAACATCTCATGGGCTTTGAGGATGACCTTTTCCGCATCACGCCTTTGTCGATCAACATAAATGACAGTCGGGCGCTTCATGTTCCAGAGCTAATACGGGACGCTCTCAGGAATATGGGTCGGTACATTTCCGCGTCGAAGGTAACCATTCTCGGCGCTTCATATAGAGAAGACGTCGGCGACACGCGCTACAGCGGATCTGAAGTCATAGTGCGCCGACTGGTAGAGATGGGAGCTGAAGTGTGCGTCCACGACCCTTATGTCGACCATTGGTGGGAATTTGAAGCTCAGGATTCCTATCCTGCGCCGGGAAAGAGCCGGGCGCGCTTTTTTAGAAGCCAAAAGAAGTTGGATGATCTGCGAATTGAAAATGATCTGTGGCAAGCGCTGAAGGACGCGGATGCAGTTGTATTGGCAGTGCGCCACAAGCATTTTAGCGACCTGGATCCCGTCAAGGTAGTGCAGGCAGCAGGTGGCCCGCTCGCAGTCGTAGATTGCTTCGCCATGCTCGACGATGACGACATCCGACTCTATTTCGAGTTGGGCTGCGAGGTAAAGGGTTTAGGCCGGGGGCATATAAACAGGCTAAAAAAGCTGTACAAGAAATGATCTCGGTTGCGATCGAATTTGCAGAGGTCTGTTCGGGCGGCCTAACATAAATATTTCCCGAACTGTTGTGAACATATCACCTTACCTCAAAACCCCGCACCCATTAGTCCAACAAGGGTTTCCTTGTTCAAGTGGTAACCTGTCGGTGTTGTTGACCAAGACAGCCTCGATGCGGTTATCGGCCAGCCTTCATGTTCCGTCGCTCACCTTCGAATTGGTCTGAACGGTTATTACCGGTTCACCAAAAAGGGCGAATTTCAACCAGACAAACGAGAATTCCAGAAGTTTCCGATCACAGTTACGGATTTCGTCGACCAACTTTGACTCAAGCTGAAATTTGTCCAGAAAAGTGCTGTTGAAAAGGAAATCGCGAAACCTATCAGTGTTGTAGCAAGCCATAAGAAACATCTGTATATGCTGCGGTCCCAATTGGATTTGTTTGAAGCGTGACTTGCGTACGTAAAGCTCCATGAGAAGGTCGTTGATGGTGTTGTATTCTTCCATCCCTTGATCTCTAAGCCATTCGCTCACTGCCCATTTCGAGGACTCTGCGAATCCTTGACAGTGGTCCTCTCTCACCACAAAGAAAAATTCTCTATGATTCCCGTTACTCAGAGATGACGTCGAAGCACGACCGAGGGGATAGATCCGGCAGGCGCCTGGGCGATCTTCGTAAACGGTGCACCCCTTTGGAGTCACAAAGGGGCAGCGATTCCCAGTTAATGGGTCCATTTTCATCATAACTTCCGGAAAACCGTGAGCCGTCTTCCATCTCATATTCGTATAAGTATCCAGAAAATCTGACGATGACACGCCCAGCCTCTTTCTCAAACGTAGAAGATCGTAAGGCGTCAAGAGCAGTTCCAGCTTTCCACAGCATTCCGTAAAGCAAGGCACATTGGGACCGCAGGAAAACTGAAAGGTGTCGCTTTGCGAGAGTCTGCAATTTATATCGAAATAGGAGGCCGGCGCCTCTTCACTTGAGTCCATTATCTGATCTCCTCATAACACAATCATTGTGTCGGGCCTTGGAATAGGCTTGCTCACCGCCTGATGCTCCAGAAAAAGTGCAAAATCCAACAAGCTTGGGAATGTTGACTCAGCATTGATATCCCTTTCGTCAGCGAGCCGTACGGTATGTGTGCCGGCATTTTTCCCCGCGATTATATCGGATAACGAATCCCCTACCGTGTAGGAGTCGCTCAGGTCTATTTCCAGATCTTCCGAAGCGGCCAGCAGCATGCCGGCTTCAGGTTTTCGGCATCCGCACTTTTCTCCTTCGTCGTGAGGGCAGTAATAGATTGCATCGAGTGAAACTCCTTCCTTCTCCAGCTCCTCGCCCATGAATTTGTGAACCTTTATGAGTTCGCTCAAGGTCATGTATCCACGAGCGATACCCCTCTGATTTGTTATGATCACAAGGAGAAAACCCATTTTCTTGAGGATGGACAGCGCCTTGGCAGCACCTGGAAGAAGTTCAAATTCCATTGGGGAGCGCACATAATGGCCTTCTGGGAGCTTCTTGTTGATGACTCCGTCACGGTCAAGGAAAATCGCTTTTCTGATGGGAGTGGTTGTTGACAAGACGTTCGTATTCCTTGGCGCGAGTTTCTTGAGGTCCCAGTCTACAGTACGGGCCTTTACCGGACCTTGCGTCCGACTGGGAGTTTCTGCGGGGCGACGGATGCTGCCGCCGAAGTTCATATAAAAAATGTCCCGTGGCCTTCTCCCATCAAACCCGGGATTCGGAAGTCATTTCGTTAGTAGGATAATAGAGGCAGGGGGGGAGCTTCGTCAAGCGAGGCTATACACAGTCCCTGGGGGCGGTTCTCGGCTTCTGAATACGCGCCGGAAAAGAGAAACTCAAGGTTCATCCTCAAATTGTTTCAGGAAGGGCGTCCGCAAAACGAGGTCCGACGCTTGCTGTAATCGAACCGGGAAATTACCCACCTGACACCATCCCACCGCGTACTGATTTTCGCCACAGACGATTCAAATTTGATTTTTTTTGTTCCGGGGAGACCGGGCACGGTTAGCGACACAAAATAGCAATTAATTTACTTTGCAGAAACACTGTGTAGTATCAATATGATATAGCAAGAATCTATGATTACTATTTAATAGTTGGTCAAAGGAACATTAGCAAGGTCTATTGTGCTGATCGTGAATTATTTTCAACGCACCGTTAATTGGGCCGGGGATAAACTTAAATTTTTTATATCAGATAATCCCTTGTCATTACAGAATGCTACCATTTTTATTCTTACGGAAGTCTACTTTTCTCTCAGAATTTACTTGACATAATTTTGCCTATGAATAATTAGGTCATCCCAGGACATTCAGTTAAGGAGGGAGGGTATGGTGATAATAAAGCCCTTTAAGGTATTGGTTTGTCTCGCTATTGCTTCACTATTCTTTGCCTTGCCAGTCGGGCGGGCATATACAAGTCCGGAACCCTCGGGAGGGATAGGTCTTCAGGGCGAAGCTCTTTCTGCTGACCCAACCTCGCAACCCGCATCGCCGATTCGGTCTGTCCCCTCGCAGTCGATTGGGAATCCGTTTCCCCAGCCTTACGCGCAGCGCACTTACCGACCTCAGGGCTCGAATCCTGGACCGGAAGTGACGTACAACGTTGGGCCGCAAACAGAGGCATGGCCTGCGATGCCGGCTTATGGACCGACTCCGGCGGTTTGTCCACCGCAAGGCTGCCCCCCACAGCCTTATCAAGGGGGATCGTTGTTGCCGCCGTTCCTTGGGATGTTTGGCCAACCGGGCCTTGCTTTTGGACCTTTCGGTTCCACCCCTTTACTTCCCAGAATCAGTTGCAAACAATTCAGTCTTGTTGCCAGGCTGTGGAAGGCCAAGCTTAATTCCACCACCGTAAAGTGGGGTACTGATGGAATTGGTGGCCCAGGGACAGACCTTGACCTTCATGACGATCTGGGGTTGAGCAAGAACAAGTACATTCCCGAGTATGAGGGTCGTTGTCAGATCAGGCCAAACTGGGGAATACGATTCTCCTTTATGCCCTATCAGTATAAGAACAACACGTGGAATCCGAACGGTTTCTATTTCGGGAACATATTGTTTCCTCCAGGTCTGCCTATTTTGACGACATGGAATCGCAATGTTTACAATTGGAGTCTTGTCTATGATTGGTATCAGGGGAGCTTTTCAGCCTCCAGCATCTTTGCCGGTTACACTTTGTATGATGACAAGTTGACCGTTAGTACTCCAATTGTATTTTGGAGCCGCACGCGATCGAGTGGATGGGGGTTGGCTTCTGCCGGCCTTAGTTTGGAAAAGGCCATCAGAATTCTCGGTACAGGCACCGCATCCGGCAATTGCAAAGGGTCCTTACAATTCTGTGAAGGATATTTCGGCTGGGACGGATACGCTACTGCACGTATTGCTGTTCCCATGGATTGCGGGCGGTTTGGCTACGTTGAATGCGGCTGGAGATGGATCGCTCTCCAAAGAGGGTATCCGACGAATACCGACAAAACCAGTTTGGACGGCTGTACCATAGCTGCGGGTTTGGTTTTCTAATCACTGCACGACGACCAACTTTAAGGTTTGGGCTTGCGACGGTTGGAAAGCAGTGACGCCCCCAGCGAATTCAGGGAGGGAGTCTCCGCGGATTTGGGTTCCCGGAAGTAGTCCGGATTGGCGCACTCCTCCCCAAGTTTGAATGTCCAGGAGCCCCATATCAGAAAGAGGATGTTCTTTCGGGAACCCGACAATCCAGCGGTGAACCTAGGTGAGCCCGGCTGAAAGGCCGGGCTTTTCCAGTCTATAAGTAGAAATCGGCAAATGCCTGACCTGTAGTGGGTTTCAATGAAACGGCTTTAGTAGCCGTACTGCAAAAATCGTGCGGTAAAAGTCATACTGCTTGACAGTTCCGGCCTCCAATGATAAAAAAATTCGGTTAATTGTGTGGTGAGGTGTAGTATGAAAACCTGGACCCCTAAGAAAGGGGAAGTGGAGAGAAAATGGTTGGTGATTGACGCGAAAGACAAAGCTCTGGGACGCGTTGCCGCTGAAACTGCTCGCCTTCTGCGGGGCAAGCATAAGCCGCAATTCGCCACTCACATGGACTCCGGGGACTTCGTCATAATCGTCAACGCCTCCAAGGTGCTGCTCACCGGGAAGAAACTCCAGCAGAAAACTTACTACCGGCACAGTCAAGCACCAGGTGGATTAAAATCAACCAAGGCCGACAAACTTCTCAAGGAAAAACCAGACAGGATGTTTAGGCTTGCCGTACGCGGAATGCTGCCCAAGAATACCCTAGGCCGCACCCAACTGACCAAATTAAAGGTTTATGCCGGCGAGATTCATCCCCACGAGGCTCAACAGCCTGAAATATATCAATTCTAGTCGCGGAGACCGAAAATGGAGCGTGACCGTCACTACGCCACAGGCAAAAGGAAAACCGCCATAGCCAGAGTTTGGCTAGTACCCGGATCAGGAACATGTCTAGTTAACGGTCGTCCGCTGGACTCCTATTTCGGAAGGCAGACATCCCAAATGATTATAACGCAGCCTTTCGAACTCACCCAAACCATCGGCAGATTCGACACGATAGTAAACGTCAGGGGTGGAGGACTTTCGGGGCAGGCAGGTGCCATAAAACATGGGATCAGCAAAGCGCTGTTGAGCGTAGATATTGCGTTCCGCTCGGTCCTCAAGGGTGCCGGATTTCTGACCCGGGATTCCCGAGTCAAGGAACGCAAAAAGTACGGTAGACGCGGAGCTAGGGCAAGCTTCCAGTTCTCCAAACGGTAATTTTGTCAAGTAGTTCTGCTCATACGAGAATTGGGGGGGGGTAAATATGGTGGGTGCCTCAAGGCCTTACGCGCTTCAGAGTTTCCTGAATTCCCCCATTATGGACTCCATCATTGTTCCCGCCTTGCCTCGTATGATCATATCCATGACCTGATCGTACGGGGTGGTAGACAGATTGACCAGCATAAGGGTTGCTCCGGCCCTCTTGGCCTCCAGCGGCAGCATGGCGGCAGGCTGGACCACCAAAGATGATCCAATAGCGAGAAAAAGATCGCAATCCCTTGCGTGAGCGAAACTCCGCTCAAGCACATCGGCGGGTAGGGATTGCCCGAATGCGATGGTGGCACACTTCAGTGGGCCTCCACAGTCGGGGCAATAAGGAACTTCGACCCCCTCCCGATCCATCCAGTCAGTGATCTCTTCCCGTGCCCAACCGGTGTGACAATCAAGGCAGTTTACTTCTCTTACAGTGCCGTGCAACTCAATTATTTTGTGCGAGTCACTCCCGGCCTTTTGGTGAAGACCATCTATGTTCTGGGTAATAAGAGCCAGAAGGCATCCTGCGCGCTCTATCTCCACCACGGCGTTATGTGCCTGATTCGGCACCGCATCTCTCATGGCAGGATACCTTGCTCTATCATACTCCCAGTAAATCCTACGATATTTTTCATCTGAGCGAAATTTCTGGTATGTCAAATCATCCTGATTATATCTTGACCAAATGCCGCCCGGAGACCTGAAATCAGGAATCCCGGACTCTGTAGAGATTCCGGCCCCTGTAAAAACCACTATTTTGGTGGACGTCTTGATCAGGTGAGCCGCGCTCTTCAAGACCTCTTCGTCCATAATTCTCGATTGCTCAGTCATTGTTTCCGACTCCAAATCCCTTGCGGGCCGGACGAACTTTCGGATTCATTATTGTTATGCCGGCGTAAAATGTTGCTCAACGATTGATCCGTATGTTTTTCTGCCTCGGGAGAATGTCGCAGCTTAGTTTTCTCATAGAGTTTTTTAGATCCACTATCTTGTCCAGGGTCACCATTAACTCGTCGAAACTTGCAGTTGCGCCTCCGGGGGATACCGCGGCAGCCTGTGCATGATATTCCAGCCTCAACCGACCAAGATGTTTGTTTAATGCTGAACAGTTTTGGGCAGTTGTTAAAGGCGGAACAGCGAGCAATATGAGAGAAACGAAGATGGCTTTCATTTTTCCATGCCCGGGATATTTGACTATATGGGAGAGCACTTTGACCCACTGGTTTTCCTCGGGACAGACCGAACAACTGATGTCACATTTTCAGAAACTCAGCAACCTTCTCCAATTAGAAAACCCTTTGAACCGAACATGCTCTTGAGTTGGCTCATTGTAAGATGGGTGCGACCTTACACGCCAATCTCCCATGAGGATGAACGAACCCCAGTAGTATGGGTGGCTGGTGCCTGAATTTCTGATCAAGACCAACTTAGCCGCTCTGAGCGCATCGGCCTTTGAGCCCTCCCTGAGGTTGCGGTACATCTCAATAAAAAGATTCGCCGTACTCTCGTCGGTTACCTGCCACATGCTCAGTACTACCGAGTCTGTACCGGCAAAAAGAAAGGCTCGAGCCAGTCCCATGAGTCCATTGGATTCTCCCTGATCTATTTTCCCAGGCGTGAGGCACGACGACAAAACAACCATGTCGGAATTGAGTTTGAGACCGAAGACTTCACCCAACTGGAGAAAGCCGTCGTTTTCTTTATCACCATACAGGGAAAAGACTATGGCCGGCCTTTGTTGAAGCTTGCCGGCGCCGTTTAAAAGTAAGCCGTGGGTCGCAAGGTGCATATACGCGTATCGGGCCAAATCAGCCTTCTTGAACAGTGTTTCGGTCGCTTGAGGTCCAACGTAGGTTTGCGTGGGCCCACCCACGATCTTGACAATTTCAGAGATCTCTTTACGGGCTCCCGGCAAAGGACGCAATTCCTGTCCACGTAATCCACCAGAGTTGGCACTGATTGAACTCAGAAGTTTTTCCGACCCCGGATTCGGTTGTTTAGACTTTTGGGTATCAGTGTAATCAGCATCGCCGAAGGCTACAAGGTTCCACCCAGGTTTTCTGTCCCGAATTCTTGTCCGGACTTGAGCAAAAACGGATACAGAAGGTGCGTAACAAAAGGCATATTTCTCAACCAGGTAACTTGGGCGATCGCCCGCTGACCAGAATCTCTTTGTAGCATGGGTCTTGGAGTCTACAAGGATCTCGAAAGGAAGTGACGATAGGGGGCCGTGAGGAATTATCACCACAGTCTTTTTCGATGACAGAAAGTATTCTACAGGTTTTATTATCTTTGAATACAGCCTATACGCTACCGAAGGGTCCCAGCTTGCTTGAGTATCGGCTCGGTGTAAAGGCCGGGTGAGGGCATCAACGTCCTTTTCGATTTCATTGCCGGAGTAATCTATTGAATAGGAGTGAAAACGATGCTTATCCATTGCGAATACGTAAGTTTTGCCGCGTGTCACCATGTATGTAAGTACTGCTTCGTCAGGATCGATAACATCTTTCTGAAGCCGATGTACCGTAATCGGCCGAGGATACCGAAGCTGAGAATAGGACGGAAACTCCACCGACAATCTGTCCTTAAGCTCCTTGAAACTTTTTTCCTTACTTTGTCGCTCTTCTAACAGTTTACTTATTTTTGCTTGATTGGGATTAGTTTTCGACCTTTCCTCCTCTAAGCGATTGTTCAGCCTCCGGATGCTTAGTTTTAAACTTTTTTCTTTTATGAGCAGTTCATTGGGCAGGTCGGAGAATGTGTCCACATTGATGCCGGACAGAGTCTTCTCAAAATCTGTAGAGTTAAGACTTTCCACGATCCGAAGAGCTTGACTGTCGTATGCTCCCTCCGGGTCTTTGCGTGACAGGGTCATAAGAACACGCAACGTGGTCTCAAAAAGAGCCCTCTTACCCCCGAGAATGAATTCATCCTCATCAGATTCCTCGATTGTATCTGATTCCATAGCTTCCAGTATCATTATGGCTTTTCGGTACGATTCCAGAGCCTCTCCCAAGCTCTTCTTGCTCTCCAGGGTCCGCCCCATTATGAAATAAGCCTTCCACAGCAAGCTTCGGTCCTCGGAAGACTGGCCTATCTCGAAAGCTCGCTTCAAATCCTCGACGGCAGTATCGGAATCTCCCAAAGTAGAGGTTACCAGCGCTATTTGGAGTAAATTTTCATTCATGCCGTGGCTGTCACCTAATCTCTCGCGTAGATCCTTGGCCTCTCTGTACGTATCCAAAGCCACTCTCGGACGTCCCAGCACCTGGTTTAGGGTCCCTATGCGCGTCAGAATACGAGCTTCTGAGCGTTGATCATGAGTTTCACGAGTGATGGCCAAAGCCCTTTGCTGATATTTGAGCGCAGTTTCAGCATCTCCCTTCTTGCTGGAAATGTCACCCAGACGGATCAACTGGTTCTTCTGCACGGCAATGTTTCTGGTTTCAATGCTGATTCTCAACGCATCGTCGAGGAAATCCCTGGCCTTGGAATAGTCCTCCATACAATAGTATATATTGCCTATACGGTCATAAATTCTGCCCAGTAATGCTTCATTTCCGGGAGCCTGAGCCTGAGAAATGGCCATTTGATAGTATTCGAGGGCGCGATCGAAATCCCTGAAACCCTCATGAATCTCTCCTAGATAAAAATCCAACTCTCGAGATTGAGATATGGGAAGACCTATATCAGTCCTAAGCTGGGTGGCCTCCAGCAGGCTATTGAGCGCATTTTCATAGTCTTCGGTCTTGGCTTGAATAATGCCTATTCCACTTAAGGCCCAGAGTTCGCCTTTACGGTCGCCCTGCTGTCTCATTGTGGTCAAGGTTTGGCGGAGAAGATCCGAAGCCTTGCTGTATTCACCGGAGTCTTCAAGGACTCCAGCCATCTTCACATTGATGGAAGAGACGGCTCGAACGTCTGATGTCTGGCGGGCCAACTCGAGAGCCCGCTTCAACAGGGCAAGCGATCCGGCAGGGTTGCCCCTGACTCTGTGGAGCATGGCAAGCTCTCCGAGGATTGAGATTTCACCCCTTAGATTTCGGATTGCTCTGGACAGTTTTGCAGCTTCTTCCAGAACTGCCCCGGCATTTTCCAGGTCACCCCTTACCAGATAAACCTTGCCCATGCTTGCAAGGTCAGTTGACACCCCTCGGTTATCCTTTATTTCCCGGTGAAGCTTTAGAGCAGCAGCAAATTTTTCCAGGGCGGCTGTCTGCATCCCCTTATCTGTTTCAACGTGCCCCAGATTAGTTAGGGAATCTGCTTCCCCCTTCTTGTCATACAACTCCCTGTAAATGGTCAGAGCCTGTTCCAGATTCTGCTGAGCTTCAGAAAGTTGATTGCGCAACCGCAATGTGTTCCCTATGTTGGCCAAGTTAGCCGCATATCCTCTGCGGTCACCTATTCCTTTACGGAGATTCAGAGCTTCGTAAAAATACTCCAGGGCCTTGTCGTAATCGCCCTGATTCTTGTGATGAACTCCAATAGCCGTCAGATCTCGACCTTCTCCAAACCGGTCCCAAATTGCTCTGTGTTCTTCCAGCGCCTGCTGGAGCAAGCTAGAGCCCTTTTGAGCATCACATTTGAGTTCGTAACTTAGTCCGATTATATGGTCACTGTCAGCAATTCCACGGCGATCGCTTATCTCAAAGAAGTCCTTCCGAGCCTCCAAAGCGTCCTGCAAAGCCTTGTCCAATGATTCCCTGGACAACCAGAATCTGGCGATCGCCAATCGTAAATTTGCTCTGGTGCGATGATTCAACCCGGTTTTGGAATCCTCCACGGCTTCCTTCAACAGTTTGGAAGTAAAGTCCGTATCTCCCAGGCTGTTGTGAATCTCGGCAAGGAATATGCCCGTCTGTACCACGAGATCCTTGTCGCCGATTTTTTTTGCCAGAGCAGATGCTTCGCGCGCGTACTCGAGAGCTTTTTTAACGAATCCTTGACGAAAATACACCTCACCGATCAAGAGGAGAGCCCCGGTCTCTCCGTCTATGACCGAATGGCAGCGGAATTCCTCAAGAGATTTGCCCGCCAATTCCAGAGCTGACTTCGCCCTGGAGCGCTCCAATTGGACGCCGGCCATGGTCAGCCTTACTCGGGCCGCCATAATGCTGTCCCCGCCTCTTTCAAAAAGGCTCAGAGAGCGCGAAAGGTACTCGAGAGCCTGGACGGTTTTCCCGTCGTAGCTCGCGTTAATTCCCCTGACCATCAACGGTAGGGCATCATTGAGTCGGTCCTCTTCTCCAGCCAAAAGCTTTTGTCCCTCTGATGTAATTCTTTTTGCGCCCTTGATGTCCCCGAGCATCTGCTCCAGGTATGCAATTCTGAAAAGTGTGTCGCCTAGTTCCTTTTTGCGGTTCAGATCTCGGTATATTTTTTCTGCTTTTCTGAAACACTCTTTGGCTGTGCGGTAGTCTGTGCGAGAAACACATAGATCTCCGATGCGGACGCTCACGTTTGCCGATTCGAGGGTGTTTCCTTTCTTGTAATATAAGGATAAAAGACGGTTCAACGTCTTGAGAGCATCAGAAGGTCGCCCAAGCTTCATCTCGCAACTCGCCGTCAGTTCTAACAGTTCCGGCATTTCAGCCGCTTCCGAAGCCGGAAGGATCTTCATCGCTTCATGAAGAGATTCGAGGGCTTCGGCATAACTTGACAGGCCGGCTAGAATCCGAGCAGCAAAAATGTGGTCCAAGCTTCGCGCTCTCGCGTTCTTTAGTGATTGGTTGAGCGCGATTGATTGTTGGGTGTAGGCAAGGGCTTCCTTGTCTCTACCCAAATGATGCGATACCCGTGCCGCGCCACCAAGTGCCGTGGCAACCAGTTTTTTGTTGCCCGAGTCCGTTGATTTTTTCAGGGCAAATTCATACAACTCAAGAGCTGGGGGAAATTTATCCTGCCGTTCCAGATCCGCGGCCTCTTGCAGGGTACCTTCAACATCATTCCCCTTTGCCGTGCCGGACGGTGCCGAGTCTTGTGGCACCGCTTCCGTCACGGGCTTTCCCGGCCCCACAGCCCTTGGCGCATTCGTGACTTCGGGGGGCATAGGGTCTCTCCGGACAGCCGAACCTTTCGTATCAAGCTCCTCTGCTTGGTTCTTACCGTCCTCGGGCTTTTCCGTCTGCACTAAGGGGGTTGAAACGGCACGTTGGGGGTCGCTTGCCTCTGTTGGCTCCGACAAATCTCCTACATGGGCCGAACTGGATTGTGAGGAGCTATTTGTAACAGTATCGGTCTCTGGAGCGCTCTGAACCGCCTTTTCTCCTTGACCCTGGGCCAATTCATCGGCAGCGGCCCGGAGGATGTTCTGTGCGAAAGGGCCTACGGCCATAAATATGGTGATCCAATAAACCAAAACTGTTTTCGACGTGAGGAGCCTCTTACTGAAATAACGCATTGTTCGTCAACCCTGTGGTGTCACGCTGTGATTTTTGGTAGCTATAGGATTTGCCGAAATTTCCGTCCGAATGACACAATTTCGTTTACAAGCGAATCCCCCTCAACCCTCCTGCGCCAAAGGAGGGCAGGGGGCATTTGGATACAGAATGCGACATTAATTTTGTCACTTGTTATATGTTCTCCAGTGTTGCGAGGAACCGTCAGGGACTTGGCCTTTGACGGAATGCACGTTCTTGCCCGGATTCAATCCTGAGCACTTCGCCGATGATGCCTTGCGAAAGGTTGTATAAACCATGAGACAGATGCCGGCTCCAAGCATTGCTATGCAGAGGACTTGTCCCATTGTAAGCCCTGGCATGACGAAGCCTAACTGCGGATCGGGCTCCCGAAGAAACTCGATCAAGAAACGAAATGCCCCGTAAGCCACCAGAAATGTCGCCAGGATTTGGCCATGTTTTTTGGTGCGCACACGGAGCCACCAGAGCAGGCTGAAAAGCACGGGACCTTCGAGGATGGCTTCGTAAAGCTGTGACGGGTGACGCGGCAGGTCACCGGCCATGGGGAAGACTATGGCCCAAGGTACAGCGGAAACCCTTCCGAACAATTCCCCGTTGATAAAATTTCCAATTCTACCCAACATCAAACCGATAGGCGCTGCCAAAGCTGCGATGTCAGCCAGTTCGAGAAACTGAACGTTTCGGCGGTCGGCAAAAATCAATCCTGCTGCAAGCATTCCCAGAAGACCCCCGTGAAAACTCATGCCACCGTGCCAAATAGCAAGGATTTCCCAGGGAGCCGAGAAATAACTATCCAGGTTGTAGAAAATGGCATAGCCCAAACGCGCTCCTATCAACAACCCCAGGATAAGATAGAAGAGCAGATCGTCGGCCTCTTCCACCGCTATAGGACCCTGTCTGCGATTTAGCTCAGACCTGATCACGAAGTAGGCGGCCACAAAACCCAAAAGGTACATCAGTCCGTACCAACGAACTGCCAGAGGCCCAATTCTGAACAGTACCGGATCAATTATCTGATAGGCTGCCGGCTCCATATCCAATTTGTTCTCTACAGGCTATCGAGCCTGGGCTAAGAGGCATGAAGAACGAGGGAAGTTCAAACTAAATAGTCTCCCGACTCCTCCGCAAGGCCTCACGCACAAGGGGCGATGGCAACGTTTTCTTGAAGGTTGAAGCGCAATATGATTGATACAAGCTGTCACCTTCCGGGCGGAGCTTGCATCAGCGGTTTCTGCGTTTATTGGCGTTAAAATGTTGACCGATACACCGGGATTTATGGCGCATGTTGCATCTTTTCATCAGCCTGTCTCACCATATTTCCAATTTTACGAAACATTCCCCGAATGATCGCCGCGTCTCGGTCATCGATTTGGGCACTGTTTAGAATTCGCCTTATATCTCTCATCATCCTCAGGGGATTTGATTTGTCCAGGAATCCAGCCCGGATTAGCACGCTCTCAATGTGGGCGTACATTTCTTCTCGCCGTCCAGCGGATGCGGGCCGGGTCTTTCGGGCCTGAAAACCAACCGGCCGGCAAGCTGTTTTAAAAATTTCGTAACCAATTACAGCCACGGCATGAGCCACATTCATCGATGCAAATTGTGCGTCGGTTGGAATAACAACGTGGTGAGTACAAAGCTTGAGTTCCTGGTTGGTCAACCCCCTGGATTCTCGACCAAAAACACATGCGACCTGCCCCAGCTTAGCCATCTCCATCAGGCGAGCAACAATCTGATCCGGTGTCCCCGCGGAAATTCGCTTGGCGCCGAGACGGGCGGAAGTGCCTATCGCCATGATCGTATCTTTCAAGGCAGTCAGGAGATTTTTTGTACGCGTAGCTTGTTCCACTATCTCGTATGCACCGGATGACATTGGTCCTGCTTCTGATTCCGGCCCACACTCGGTTGAAGAAACCAAGGTAAGCTTGCTTAACGCCATATTTTTCATGACACGCGAGACGGCCCCGATGTTCCCGGCATGGGTGGTTCCCACCAAGACAATCTGCACGTTCTTTAGAGCAGGCTCCCAGTCCGGGTGAATGCTGAAGCCCCGGTGCACCATTCTTGTTGTTTTCATCAACACGGCCATAACCTTGACAGTCAACCAACCCGGGCGCCATGCTGCTATGATGGGCGCCCGGTAATACGCCCGCTTAATAATGACAACAGTTTGTGCTCAGTTTTCATGCTGGGAGATATGTGGGTCATTCCAAAATCATAAGACGATCATTTTTTCGCATGATTAATTTTCATGGCGCAATGGACAATATTATGGTATAATCATAATGTCAAGCTATATAGGCGACAAATAACAAGGATATAATAAGGATATAAATGTTGTTGCAACGATATTACATTAAGTTCCGGTAACCGGCTCGTCAGAGGCAACGGGTTCGTGACCGGCTTCGTCGAAAATGACATATTTTTATAACCCGTTGTCCTTGCCGCCACTTAATTCTTGACGAAAAGTTTTTTTCCTTGACATGCGAGAAAAGGATGAGATACGATGACTCCATACAAACAGGGCTTTTATTAACTTTTTGTTTTTTGGGTGACTTAGGAGGTACGAGATATGTCTAAGAGTCGTCACATGTTAGTTTTGTCGATCACGACGCTCTTTGTCCTCTTGCTTGCCGCGACCGGCTGGTGCGGAGGACCTGTTGATCCCTCGGGATCAAGGGCGGGTGCCGACCAGGCTGGGCCTCAGGTTTCTCCAGGGGCAACCGGCGATGGAGCTGCCCGAGGCGGCGGCTTCTCAATGACTGGAGGCGCGGGATCTCCCAATGTTAACGGCGTCGATGGAGCCAGCCCGTACGTGAGTTTTGCATCACTTATGGAGTCGGGCAGGGGGCAGGCTGCTTTCACGTTCAAGGCATCCTACGTGCCTAAACTAGCTCCAGACTTCAGAGTGACCGGTCAGTGGATAACCGGGGGCTGGGGAGGATGGACACAAAGCTATAACGGGCCCGCTCATCCTATCCTGGTCAATGGTTTGTCGGCGGGCTGCAAATTAAACCTGAATATTTGGACGCTGCGCGCAGAGTACGACGTGAATTGCTATGACGCAGTCAGCATGGGCCCGAGATTCGAATTGACGCAGTATAGCGACACCTTTACGCTTGTCGGACCCGACACCGCGGCGGGCTCGGGTGAACAAGCGGTTAAAGGCCACTCGTACGCGATGCTTGGGCTGGGCTTAGCAGGTTGCATAAACTTTAACAAACTGGTAGGGGGTGGTTTAGCAGGTCTCACCCCAACTTTAAATTTCGTAGCCACAATCGGTGCAGGCAAACAGATGGAGTACTCGAACTGGGATGTTTGGGTAACCGTGTTCAAACATAAGCACGAGCAACAGTCCCGTTGGTGGCCGTTCAGCACTTCGATATTGGAGCTAGGTTACAATAGTTACAATTTTAGATTTAAAGGTCAGCGGGATGACCCGATTTGGGTAACCACACCGGGTGGCTTTTCCACGGCTGTGCCGTCGGAAGACATAAAGTACAAAGTTGGTGTACCCGGCGGGAGGGTCACGTTCGCCTTCTAGTCGCCATACAGTGTTGACTCCAATCATTGGAAGATAACAGGGCACTGCTTCTAGACAACGTACCGCTGGATGTTCCAAAACCCCTTTCCCAACGGAAAGGGGTTTTTTTGTTCAATACAGTCTCGTGAAACATTCCACGATTTTGTTATTGTGAGTCTATCAGCTACAATTTTCAGCCATCATCGCAATTCTTAATTTGTATCATCACCAACAGGCCTTGCAGTTTCTTCCTGTTTTGTGGGGTTCCAGGACTATGGACTTGCACAATAAGTATAGCGATTGTAGAATTTTATTGCCAGGGTGGCCCCTTATCTCCGCAGCACGCAACGGAGTTCGTCGTGGGCAATTTGGATGCCTCATTAACCCGGGAGACGCGCTTCCGACCTGCCTGGTTCTGTCCGGCATCTGATCGGCAATGTCTTATATGGGTTTCCGTTGGAATCAGGGCTCTAGAGCAACAATTCGATGTGGATGCCGTGAGGAGTCGGGAACAAAAAATAGGCTTCCCTGGGGTAGGACGATCTGTGTATAGCGCTTTAGCGCTGGGAGCGTATGGGAGGTTCCTGTTCAGAACCTGGTGAGTTCCATCGAAGATTTTTTTGTCAGATTTGTGTCGGCTTCGCGACTCATCTAGTTAGAGATACTTGGTGGTATGTCGGCGACCGGCAGCTTAGTCTCGTCAACTCAGGCCGTGGTTGCGGTTCTTGATTTTCGAATGTGTCGTGGGCAGACAAACAAGCTGCTCCAAATAGTAGCGTCGGTGCCTTGTGGGCTTATCAGATAAGCGGTAACAGAAGACACTTGTCATTGTGCTCTGAGCAGACCGTTCGGGGAGGTGCATATCAAATGTTTAGACTTGCGACGAATCCAAGATTGGAAGAAGGGATTGACTCGATGGATGGTGATGCGCCCCTGGATGACGGCTGCGTCGGACGGCATGTTACACACCAGGCTTTGTGGAGCTTTTGGGCGGCCCTGTCTATTTCCGCTTTTCTTTTCTCCTGGGGGTCTGACGCCAAGGCTGCTGAATCAAAACTGAATCTTTACGCTGTCGTTGTGGGAATCACCCAGTTCCAGGATCCTAAAATACCGACCCTCACTCTATCGGCCAAGGACGCAACTGATTTTTGCTCTTTCCTCAAAGAAAGGGAGCATCTATTCGGCCGAGCCGACGTGACGCCTCTGATCAACGAGAAGGCCACCAGGGCCAACATAACTGCGGCCATCAGAAACAGGCTGAAAGTAGCCGGCAAGGAAGACATTGTCATAATCTATTTGTCGGGGCATGGGGCTGTAGATATGTCGAATGAGTTCTACTTCATAACCCATGATGCGAAGGCTGATAACCTCTTCGGCACGGCGCTTCTTATGAACGACAGGAACCTGTTCAAAGGTATCGCCTCTGACAGATGTCTGTTGTTGACGGATGCGTGCCATTCCGGGGGATTCAACATCGGCCTAGATCGTGGAACGGCAAAATCTTTCGACCCAGTTTTTGGCATCTTTCAGGGGCTCCGTGGACGCATAGGGATTGCTTCCAGCCGTCCGGACGAGTTGTCGTACGAGAAGCCGCTCTATGGAAACAGCGTTTTTACCCATTTCCTATTGAAGGGATTACGGGGTGAAGCTGTTAGAGGATCTTCGGATGGAATTGTCACAGCGAAACGGCTTTATGATTTTGTAACTCAATCAACAAAGGATGCGACCTCTGGGCAACAGACGCCCCAGTTGTACAGTTCCGGCGAGGCTTCCGATGAAGCACCTGTTTTTGTCGTTCCTACATACTCTTCTCCGCTGAAACTCAAAGTTCAATTTCAATATGAAGATGCCGACAATAGAATAATGCCCTTGGAAGATAGTGCCGTGCTGAGATCCGGACAAAATGTGGGCATCACTTTCCGGCCTGAGTCCGACTGCTTCGTCTACATTCTTTGGTGGGATTCCAGCGGTAACGTGGGCCAACTTTTTCCTAACCCCAAATTGACTGAAGGCACAGGACAAGTTAAGGCCGGGGAAACCTATTGGCTGCCCTCTATGGAGGGAGAACGTTGGTATGTACTGGATGACCAGCCTGGCGAAGAAACAATTTATGTGATTGCTGCGAGAAACAGAAATCCCAAGATTGAGATGCTGTATGACAGGATGCGCTCTGCAGGCCACAAGGCATACGGTAGTAATGAGGTTCGTAAGGCTGAGGCCGAACTGACTCGGGAAATAAACCTGATGGGTTTTGCGGATCGGACAGAAACGAAGAAGCTGTCAGCCAAGATTCCATCTCATGATCGGAAGAGCCTTTTTGAGTCCATGGACAATGAAATACGTGTAGCTGGTGCTGAATCCGTCTACCGTGTGACATTCAAGCACGTGAGGCGATAGCATGACTGTTTTGTTTTCAAAGGGGGAGCAGCAAATGTTGTCAATTCATCGAGTGCCGGCATTTATAACGTGTGTGATGTTGTTGGCTTATTCATTGAGCGTGTCCCCTGTTGCGGGGGCGGACTGTGGAGCGAAGGGAGACTGGAAAGACATCTACATTCTGCCGACTAATGGGGATGGCGGCACGAATATCAAGATATCGCTTCGAGCCGACAAGACGCAGGTTCAGCCCGGAGACATCGTAGCCCTGACTTTTGAATCTGACGGAGACTGTTATTTGACAATTATGGACATGGGGACCTCGGGCCGAATTGTTCGCCTCTGGCCCAATCAGTATTCAGGGGGAGACAACTTCGTACCGGCAAATAGCCCGAGAAGTTTTCCGTCCCCGAACGATCGTTTCCAATTCAAGATCGGTGGGCCCGGTGGTGTTGAAAGGATTGTTGCCTATGCCACCTCTGAGAAGGGCAAGATCTTGACCGAGGAAGAATTCCAGGTCCTGCAAAATACTCCATTCAAACAATTTATCGGCGGTGCTAAGGATCTGGCGGCCACTTTTAGCCGGGCAACAGAATCGCTGGGTTCCGGTTCCAGGTGGGGGACGTCCCAAGTAAACCTGTGCATCGGTTCGGGACAGGCTTCATTTCCTTCTACTGATACTAGTTCTCCGGGAACCATATATCTTGTCTCGGTGGGTGCCCCTACAGGACAACTTCAGTGGTGCATAAGGGACGCCCAGAGATTTGCGGATACAATAAAATCAAAGCTCGGAGTCAACGAATCAAACGTGCGGCTTATTTTGGGTGCTGATGCAACGTACCAAGGTTTTGTCAGTGGCTTGGAATGGCTTGCGGCAAGAACCCAACCTGAAGATTCGGCCATTATCTATTTCAGTGGACACGGGAGTTCCATCCCCGACCAGCCTCCATTGGATGAGGAAGACGGTCGGGACGAGTGCTTTGTACTATATCCGGGAGGAAGTCGCGACTATAAAACGGCAATCCGGGACAAAACCATTATGGTCGATGACGATTTCAACGTAAGACTCAAAAAAATACCAGCGAGAAAGAAAATGATTGTCGCGGACTGCTGTCACAGCGGCACGATCCACAAGGCTGTGGAAAGGAGTGACACTGACATCGTTGTCAAGTACTGGCCCTTAATAGATCCTGACACAGGCGCCGAGATGGAGCGAATGGGTTCCAAGTCCGTGCCCACTAATTATGGCAATGACAACGAAGCACTCCTGGCAGCATGTCTTGACAACCAGTCTTCGTACGAGGTCAGAGACAAGAAAGCAGGACTATTTACTCACAATCTTCTGGAAGCTATCAACAAGGGCGCCGACAACCTTGATCAAGCCTTCCAAACAGCCAAGGACGCGACTCAACAGGAGTCTGACGGCTTTGTAAGACAGTCTGGGGGAAAACACACGAAGCAAAATCCAAGTCTGACAGATCCACATGGTTATGTAAAACTTTTCAAATTTTCCAAATAAGGTCATTCGAGAGAAAGGAGTTATCAAGATGACATTTATGGGAAAAATTAACATGGCTGTTTTGGTGACGGCAGTCTGCGCATTCTTGTTGTGGTTGCCAGGCGCCGGCTTTTCTGCCAACGACGCAAAGGACATCGTAGCCGAGGCCCAAAAAATTCAGAACTCTGCCAAGCCGTTCAAAATAGAGCTTTGGACCGATGAAGGCAAGGCCGCCTACAAGGTTGGGGACAAAGTCAACTTCTTGTTCAAGACCGAGAAGGATTGTTACGTAACACTCATTGACATAGGAACGAGTGGGAAGGTCACCAAACTTTTCCCAAACAAGTGGCATGAATCCAACAAGGTTGACAGCGGAAAAACCTACAGAATTCCTCCGGTTGACAGTGGCTTCGTTTTCAAAGTCGAAGGACCCGATGGAATGGAATTTGTAAAGGCAATAGCGACGCTGGACCCCATAAAATGTATGGACAAGGCTGAAGTGAAAAGCAAAGGGAATTTCGAGGAATTTCAGCAACCCAAAGCATTTATCAAGGATATCGAAATGGAGTTGGCGGGACAAGACTCCCAGCGGTGGTCGGATACCGACGTATCTTTCATGATTACGGGCACGCCCGCTTCAGCTTCTACATCGACTGAAAAACCATTCAGAATCAAATTATGGACAGATAAGAACATCTATCAGGTGGGCGAGGAAATTGTCTTCAATTTTGAATCTGAAAAAGACTGCGATCTGACCCTCATTGACATTGGCAGCAGCGGTAGTGTCAAAGTCATTTTCCCTAATCAGTACAGGCCGGACAACTCTGTAACAGCCAACAAAGTTCATAGAATTCCTCCTGAAGGACTGGACAAGAACTTCGCATACAGAATAGCGTCACCGCGGGGAAGTAACACTATCAAGGCCATAGGCACAGTTAAACCATGCCGCCTGTTTGCCGTTCCGCTGCCGTTCAAAGAGCAGATATATCCGGAGCTTGCGGACAAGGAAAAGGTCTTGAAGGACATAGCCGTGGAACTTGGCAAGCTGGATAAGCGAAGCTATTCTGAAACCGACCTGACCATAGAAATCAAGTAGACTTAGACACACAGCTAAGTGGATAAGAGGTTTGCCATGAAAAAGCTGATAGTTTTACTTATAGCGTGTGCAATATGCTTACCTTCCGTTGCCTTCCCTAATGAGGAAGAGAGTTGGGAAGAATTCATCGGGAAAAAAGGGGAGGCTGAGGAGACAAAACTTATTCCGAAAGGCCAGCAAGGACTCAAGCTGATACCGAAGGATGTGATCATTGAGGAATTGAGCAAACCGCCTCAAAGTGGGCAAACAGGAGCGGCAGTAGGACCCATTGTGGTACTGACCAGTGAGTCGATCCTGTTCGAGTATGGCTCTTCCCGGCTCACTGAGAACTCATTCCCACAATTGAGAGAAATTGCTGCGGCGCTCACCGATTCCAGGCTTGCTGCCATCCCCTTATTTTACGTCGATGGACATACTTGTGACATCGGAAGTGACGGTAACAATTGCAGACTTTCATGGGATAGAGCCCGCAGCGTTGTGAATCACCTCACCTCTGTCGGACGAGTTCCTTCTGACAAGCTCAGAGCCAGGGGATTTGGGAAACGTGATCCAATGCGTCCCAACACTTCTGAAAGCGAAAGAAGGTTGAATCGAAGGGTAGTTCTTCAAAGCGGCCTGGTAGCTGTTGTTCCTAGAGACCAATCAAAGATGTGCAGCGAGAGCGAAGGCTCGCCAGGTACCGGGGGATCCCAAGAACAGTACCAGAATGGGCATAGACCCTCACAAGGCCACTATCCAGGTCCTGTGGACAATGAACCGTACGAGCCGGTTTTCGGGGGGCTCAGAGGATCGTCTAAGAGCAAGGAGGCTGAACGAAGCAAGTTGCCCCAGGTAACGCCGCTAAAGCAAAGTGATTTGCCGGCAGGTTTCAAACGAATTGAAACGCCGAAGGATCAAAAGGATGGATACCAGGGGGTCCCCAAGGGCCTGCCGAGCACTGAAACCGGAACCCGTTAGTGTTACTGCATCAGAATGGGGCGTCGGTCTCATCAACAGGACGCATAAGGTCCAGACTTGGTGAGGAGACAGGAAATCGTCTCCTCACTTTAGGCGCCCCCTTTGTACTAAAAGGCTTCAAGGAGTCTTCTTGTCAGCTTGATTTTTGTTCCTTTCCGAACCACGATCCTCCAATTGGGGGCCACTTTGGGCTAAACACTATCCTGCGGAGGAAGAATGAAACCAACCCTGATGAAATTCTGGAAAATGGCGAGTTTATTGCTGACGCTGTTCTTTGTTGTTTTGTCACCGTCCGCTGCGGCCCCAAAATTAGAAAAAGTCCTTCCTTCCCCACGAATTGTCGAACCCGTGAAGTCGGACGCGCAGAATTGGGTAGATCGGCAGGTTGAAAAAGGCGAAGACGTATATCTTTCCGGAAATTATTTATTTCAGGTCATGAAGCTGAGGTCACAAAAAGTACTCATGGATTTCGAGGCTCAGACCCTGTACCCGACTGTCACGGAGGCTCTAAACAGACTTAAGCCTCTGGCAGGGGGAGGACAGGCTCTCGTGTTTACGGAGATGGCTCGCAGGCTGCTCGACCCGTCAGCCGACGTGGACCCACGAGTCAAGGACGCGGTTTCAGAAAGAGTTGAGGCTTTTCTGAGAGATCCTCAAAATCAACCGCGAGGACACTACCTGGCCAGTGAACAACTGAAAAGATACTTTCTGGGGTTAAGTTTTCTGTTCAAAGCCACTTTCGACGTGAAAGTAGACAAACAGTGGTTTGAACAGCGCAAGTACATGCTCTTCCCGTTTGAATCCGCCGTAGAGATGCTGGAGATACTTTCCAGTCCGGACAATCAGTCCGTGCTCGATCTTTTCAATCAAGTTCACCTTTTTTACAGTTCTCTGCTGGGACCTGAAGACTTGCCTACTTTTCACGACTTGCTTTCCGACAAACCAGATTTGACCAGAGAGGGTGTATATCAATATGCGTTGAAGAAAAATCTGCCAAAAATAAACAAGGAAATGGGGATCGGCATCCAATTTCTGGGAGAACGTTTTGCCTTGCATCAATACGTGATAGAGAAACTGTCCGATGCACTCTTGAGCAAAGACGTAATTGTCAACAGAAAGAAAATTATGGAGGCTCTCGATTTTGGCAACATATTCAACGGCGCCTCTGTCAAAAAGTCAAATGGTCCGGACGGGAAAATTGAAGGTCTCATGGACTTCAAGGAGGAACTTACTGATGGCTTGGCATCGTTTTACAATTTCAGCATGGCCGCTGTGTTGAATTTGCCGCACAACAAGGACGTGACACTGGGTCTAAACGACCCCGCTGCGTGCGTTACGGCCCTTTCGGAACAAACCATCCTGGCAACAAAGCAGAAGACCCTTGTAGCCAAGAGCATGCCTCAGTCGGAAGAGCCAATAAAGAAGAATGCCTACCTTCATGTGCAACCTGGTATAGACGGCTTCCTTGAATTGCTCAGCCGAGGAGAAGCCGTGCTCTATGAATTGTGCAGGGTAGAAACCACGTTGGATTGGTACAGTACGCTCATCAGTGCATCCAAGAGTGGGATGCCCATTGATTCAAAAACCTCGCAGGGCCAGGATGTTTTGGACAAAGTGTCGAATCTTCCTCTTGATCCTACGGTGACTGTGGATGTGTTCTATTACTCGGGACGAACAGACAAGGCTTTCCTCCAGTGGGCCGTAGCCCCTTTTGTGGTCGAATTCACATTATCGAACGGGAAAAAAGTAAAAGGAATGTCGATGGTTTTCTTTTACGGTTGGCATGATACCGCCGCGAAGGGCGGAAAAACTCCTCTGACGAACCAGACATGGCGGCAGTATTTTTTGGCGGGGAAATACAGTAAATTTGGTTCGCTTGTTAAGTTGCCTTGATGACAATATTCTTGTGTCCGTGACCAGCAATACCAATTCGAGGCCTTTGGACAAATATAATGACGGGCAGAGACTCCCGTCACCACCACCAATACTGATTCACGATCAAAAACTGAACATTGTAAAAAAATCTTGCAGTGGGGCGGGAGTCTCTGTCCGCCGTTTTCTCAGGGCCGGACAAGACCAATCGCGGGCAGCGCCTGCGCCACCAAAGCTTTGCTTATCCATGTCAATACTTTTAAACCGACTCGGCACAAGCTCATCAATTACCCTCAAACCAGTATCAGCTTTGGACGAAGATTCTCGTCACTCGCGGTGAAATCTTGCACACTATTTCGTAATTGATTGTGCCTCCATTGTCCGCGATCTCGTCTGCCAGGATTTCTTCATCACCTTGGCGGCCGATAAGTACAGCCTCGTCACCCACTTTTGCTTCGTGGAGTTCGGTTACGTCCACCATTATGGTGTCCATGCAAACTGTGCCGACCACGGGAACTCTGCGGCCATGAATCAATACCTGTCCCACGTTTGATTGAAAGCGCGGATAGCCGTCGTTGTAACCCACGTGCAAAGTTGCGATGCGGCTGTTCCTGCACGTGACGAAGCGACGGTTGTAGGAAATACACCGCCCGGGAGGATGTTCTTTTATCTGGGATATCTTTGTGGAAAAGGTTACGACTTGCTCGAGATGGACCAGCGATCGTAAGGCTTCGGAGGGGTACATGCCGTAAATTCCGAGGCCGGGTCTGACCATATTATAATGTGTCTGAGGAAACCTGACTACCGCGGCAGTATTGGCAGCATGCACATATCGGAAATTGTAACCGCGGTCGCTCAATTCCTTCAAGAGACCTTCGAACACGCGTATTTGTCCCAGGGTATATTCGTCGGAATCAGGGTCGTCAGCGCTGGAGAAATGCGTCATGATACCCTCTATTTGAAGGTGCTTCATATCCAGCACTTCCTCGATGAATGGAACCGCCTCGTCCACCCACACTCCCGATCGTCCCATACCCGTATCCACCTTGATATGAACCGGTATTTTATTGCCTCTCCGGGCAGCGCTGTCCAACGCACGAGCCAGTTCCTGTGAAGACACCACTGAACTCAGTCCATACCTGACGATTTTATCCACTTCTTCGAAAAGGACGTTGAAAACAAGAATGGGTGCATCTATTCTGTTTTCTCTGAGAGTCGTCCCCTCGTCCGGAAACGCCACGGCCAGATAATTGACTCCGTTCTCAAGAGCAACTCTGGAAGTTCTTATGGAATCGTTACCATAGCCGAAACTCTTGACGACCGGCATGATCTCCACGCCGTCTCCAACAATCCGCCGGATGGTCTTTATGTTGGCGGCAATGGCGTCAAGGTTCACCACCAGTCTCGTAGGGCCGATTGAACCTACCAACTCCTTTGCTATGCGTTCCAGTCTGAACCATCGTGATCCTTTAAAAAGTACCACATCTCCTCGATTAAGTATTTTTTCCAACTCTGAAGCCGCCTCATTATAGCTGCGAGTCCCTGCAATACGCTTGAGACTCATACCCTCGTCAGCAGCAGCCTGCCCAATAAGTGATGCGTTTTCTCCCACAGTTATGAGATGATCCACACCCGCCCTGACCACGTCTTTGCCGACTGCCAGGTGTTCTTCCCTGCTATGAAGCCCGAGATCAAGCATTTCGCTGAGTATGGCAATTTTTCTGCGGCCGTTACCCACCTTTGCCAGAACATCCAGAGCGCCTTTCACGGACGCGGGATCTGAATTGTAAGTGTCGTTTATCAGGGTCACACCCGTCACAGTTGTGTGAATCTCCAGTCTCATCGGGGAGGGGTGAAATTCCGAGAGACCTTTGCGTATTGCTTCCGGTGACGCCCCTAATAGGGTAGCTGCGGCGGATGCGGCAAGGGCGTTAAGAATGTTGAAACGACCCGGCACAGGAAGCTGGACGTCCACTGTTCGGTTGAACAGGGTCATTTCGAACTGGTGGCCCCTCTCAGGAACAGCGATTATGTTTGCAGCTCTTACGTCCGCATCCACTGAAAAGCCAAAGGTGACCACATTAGCTCCGGACCTTCCCCGGAGTCGCATACTTAAAGGATCATCAGCGTTGATCACAAGGAATGAGTCTTCTCTGAGGTTTTTGAAAAGCCGCTGCTTCTCATCAAAGGTGTTTTCCAGGCTTCCCAATCCACCGATGTGGGCTTTGCTGATTGTGGTGAGTATTCCATGGTCAGGCTGGATCATTCTCTCAAGTCGATCCATTTCTCCGGGCAGACTTATCCCTGCTTCAATAATTGCCAAGTCATGTTCAGGACGCATTCCCAGCAGTCCCAGGGCTGCTCCGACCTGAGTGTTGTAAGAGAGGGGTGACCTGTACACCTTTCGCTCCAGGCAAAGGATAGAGGCCAGCATTTCCTTGACCAGTGTCTTGCCGTTACTTCCCGTGATGCCCACCACCGGACGGTTGAACATTCTACGGTAATGACACGCCAAGTCCTGGAAAGCCTTGAGTGTTTCAGAAACCTGTATTAAGGTGGCCTCTGGGGGCAGGGCGAGTTCAAACAAGTCTTCTCGACTGACGACAGCAACTCGAGCACCCGCGCGAAGTGCTTCTTCGGCAAAATCGTTGCCATTGAAATGTTTACCCTTGATAGCCCAAAATATGTGGTCCTCTCCCATGGGTTTGCGTGTGTCAATAGAAACCCCGGAAAGTGACCCTTTTGCCGGACCTTTGACTCGCAACGGTTTTATTATTTCAATGAGTTGGCTAAGGTCCAGAAAACCGACGTTTTCAATCCCATGTTTTTCGACCAAATTCGGTCCACCACAGAAGGACATCTCATCAACAATTTCGGTTTTCTGAGTACTGTCAAAATACATAAGACACGGACCAAGTTTCTTGAGTGGTTATCAGGGAAAGCAATATACTCTTCCAAACGGTCTGCGTTACAGCACGCGTCTACCATGAGGCATTGTGAATTACAATAGTCTAACGAAGCACACAAATGAACGAGCAAGAGTTGGAAATTTCACACTTCTTCGGCAAGATGGGCGGTAAGGACGCCCTCGGCTACCAAACCTTTCCTGTCGGTAGGATTACCTATTTGAAGGCGAAAGCGTGGCGGCAGGCCTCTCACTCTCTGGCCCTCTTTACCAATAGCCTGGCACACTTCATTATGTTCTCGGCCGTATAAATCCTCAATTCGTCACGGTAATACTTTTCGAAGATATCTTTGGCAACTTGTTCAGTGGTTCTCGGGTCACTCACTATCTGTTTTCGCAAAAGGATCGCTTCTCGTCGTGCTTCCTCGAAGGCTTGCTCCACATCTTCTCCAAACACGGGTCCCTGGTGAGCCGGTCCAATGATGTCAGGATTGAGGCTTTGCAATTGGTCAAGAGTGGACAGGTAGTCCGAGTAACCTGTAAAAAAAAGTGGAAATACGCCTCGGCCAGGATATCTGAAGCCTAGACAATCAGACAGAATCAATGATCTGATTTCGGGAATATGTATTACTATCTCCCCTGGAGCATGTCCTTTCACAGATACATAGCGAAGCATCATGCCTCCCAAATCCATCTCATCGCCATCCGCGGCTATGAGACAGTTCTCAAGGGTTGGCAGCTCATCGAGAGGCAGTCGTCCAGGCATTATGCCTTGCGAGTTCAGGAAAGCAGCCATGTGCTTATCTTCAGTGATGATGGCCTCCGCGGCTTTCGAGTGATTGAGAAACTCAGGGGTTCCTTCTCCGGCTACCACGAGTAATTGAGGGTATTTCTCTTTCAAGCCGGGCAAGCCCGTCACGTGATCAGCGTGGGGATGAGTAACCACCAGAAAGGTGGGACTAAGTTTCAACGACTGGAGCTGCGCGATGACATCGTCAACGACGGCTGACACGCCTGCTTCTACGATAGCCGTGCCCTGCTCGCCCTTCACCAGGTACAAGTTGAAATAATAATTTCCCAAAACCCATAAGCCGGGAGCTAACATCTTGGGGAAGGAGTCAATCTTGTTCAATCCTGTGCCCCCCGCACTCATGAAGTTCTCCCAATTCTCCCAAGACTCTCGTGAGTTCTTCTATGACATCTCCGGCAGGAACAGGTCTCGGTCCGTTACGCTGCACAAGTCTGTCGGCCGCTAGGCCATGGATGTACACTCCAAAGGGAAGCGCATCTTCCGGTGGAATTTGTTGCGCCAGTAATCCGCCCAGTATACCGCTTAACACGTCTCCCTGGCCACCCGAGGCCATCCAAGGATTTCCTGAATTGTTGACGAAAACTGTCCCTTCGGGAGATGCAGTAAGACTACGGGACCCTTTAAGGATAACCCAGACGCCATATTCCGACGCTGTCCTACGGGCGATTCCAACTCTATCCTGCTGAACTTCCCGCGAGGTTCCGCCAACAAGCCTTGCCATTTCTCCCGGGTGTGGGGTCAAGACCACCGAAGCCTCAGTTCGTTTCAACACTGACATGTTCTTGGCCAAAGCGTTGAGGCCGTCGGCATCGATGACAACCCAGCCGCTGTAGGAATCCAAAACCCTGGTTATCACATCAGAGATGCCTTCATGGGTGGAGAGGCCTGGCCCCAGGACCAGGCACTGCTTGCCGGTAGCCAAGGAAAGAATCCGGTCTGCCGCAGCCTCTCCAAGGTATCCGGGCACGACGGTCTCAGGAAGTGGTTCAGTCATTTCTTCGGTCAATTTCACTTCCAGAATCGGGTTGAGGGAAGAAGGCACGCCTACGGTAACAAGTCCTGCGCCGATTCTGGATGCGGACCTTGCAGCCATAACAGGAGCCCCTGTTTTGCCTGGAGAACCGCCTACTATAAGGACATGCCCGAAAGTACCCTTGTGGGCCTCTGTGTTTGAGCGGGCCTCCAGGTAATTACTAAGGTCAGGTTCATCATAGAGCACTGCCTTGGGCGGATTTTTCTCCGTGGCGCAAATGGGGATAGATATGTCCACCACACTGATTTTGCCACAAAACTTAATTCCTGGGTGGAGCGCCATGCCGAGTTTCTTGAAACCGTAGACGGCCGTGAGGTCAGCTTTTACCGCGGATCCCAATATACGGCCGGAATCGGCGTCGAGACCTGAAGGGATATCAATAGAAATTGTCAACCCCGGCGCCTTATTAATTGCTAGAATGGCTTCACGATACGGTGAGCGCACCTCAGAATTAAGACCCGTTCCAAGGATGGCATCCACTACGACGTCACTTTCTTTCCAATAGGAAGAGGCTCGGTCAAAGGATTCAGAGTCGGTGACTGGGATGACATGCGGAGTCATTTTCTCAAGGGTTTGTAAATTTACCAGAGCGTCGCCCCGGATTTTGTCTCGTGTGCTCAGCAGAAATGTTTTGACCTCCGCTCCATGATTTATGAGGTACCTCGCAACGACGTAGCCGTCCCCGCCGTTATTTCCAGGTCCAGTTACCACAGCGACTCTCAATCCCTTGACTTTTCCATCCAGATACTCGCTGAGGATGTGGAAGGTTGAACGACCGGCATTCTCCATGAGTACCACGCCGGGTATTCCGTATTCCTCAATGGCGCGTGCGTCAAGGGCCCTCATTTCTTCGGCTGTCACAAGGTACTTGGGCTCTTTCATTTTGCAAGGTCCGCTTTCTGGTCTTCGCCGGAGGATAGTCAGTTAAGAACAGCTATCCTTTTATATTGCCGTGTCCAAAGGTAGGCTCCACGCCGACATCTATCTCCACTCTCATCAATCCCGGCTTATCGGAAGAAAGTCGCAGGAGTAACCTGAGCACAGCATGTTATAACGACCTATCTGTTCCAATGTAATCAAACCCCTGAGTTTTCCGCCCCTCAGAATGGGGACAGCTTTACTCCCGCTTTCTTGCATCTTTTGAAGGATATCTATGAGTGGAGTCTGTTCAAGTGCAGTGGGGAAATCCCTTATCATAACTTCCGACACCAGTGTGGAGGGCCCTTGTCTGTGTAGCGCTTCGGTTAGTATTTCTCTTGTTACCAGCCCCACCAGCCTCGGACCATCCACGACAGGAAAATCGCCCTGGAAAGTCCTGCAATAGCGTTCCGCCGCCTCGCCTATCGTCTGGGCCGGGCTCAAGGTATTGACATCGCTGATCATGGCTGCTTCGGCTATTGCTCCGCCCAGAGAAACCATGATCCCCATCTGCCGTTCTTCTGTTTCCGCGCCAAGATAGACAAACAGTGCGATCAGAATCATAAAAAAATTCATGTAGAGCAGCCCCAAGAAAAAAAGTCCTATTGCAAAGGCCTGCCCCACGCCCACCGCTATTCGAGTGGCCGTAAACTGAGTCAGGTACATTGCCAGTATCCCCCTCAGAATTCGGCCGCCGTCCATGGGGAATGCAGGTATCATGTTGAATACGGCGAGCACCACGTTGACCGCTGTAAGTTGGGCCAGCAGGCTGCTCTTAACCGACATGTCCGATATTGTCACCCCGGAGCCTACTATATCTGCGGCAAACCACAGGCAAAAGGCGAGAAAAATACTGGCAGCGGGTCCAGCGGCGGCTATGAGTACTTCTTGAACTGGTCGATCAGGCGGACTCGCCATTCTGGCCACGCCGCCTATCGGAAGGAGGGTTATATCCGTAACATTAATTCCATAGTAGCGCGCAACCATCGCGTGGCTAAGCTCGTGGAATACAACCGAAGCAAAGACTAATACAACAAATATTACTCCTTCTATTCCAGCGGTCCCGATCACGGACGCGCCGGAGAAATAAACTAATACAAGTAGCAGCAAAAAAGTGACATGAATTTTTACCGGAATTCCAACGATTGTACCGATCTTGAAAGACCATTTCATAGTCCCTGCCTCCTAGCCCGGAATGACCTGATTATCGTTGTAGAAGGTTTCACAGCTTCTGTTGACTCTCTTCCGACGGTAAGTCTTCTTGAATCCTTAACAGAGGACCAGACCAAAGTGACTCAGGCTTGTGTATCATAAAATGTCCCTGAGGTCAGCCCTTTCAGCAAGCTTGCCCGCAAACCGTTTTGGCGAAAGACACGGTTCTTTTATACGAAGCGCTCGACCTTTCTGGTAAACTCAAATGTGTTCACCGAGGTTACAAATGATAGACATAGGCGAAGCTCAGCAAAAAGTCCTTGAAGAAATCCCGGTCCTTGGCAAAGAAAGGATACACATCCTGGAGGCTCTTAGTCGCGTGTTGGCCCAGGATGTGGAGGCTATACGCGACGTGCCCGCAGGAGACAATTCTGCCATGGACGGGTACTGTTGCCGTCATTCAGATCTTGCGAGTTCAGCAGCAGACAGGCCCACCAAACTGCGGCTCGTCGGCGATGCGCCTGCGGGGCGGCCCTTCTCCGGAACCCTGAGCGCCGGCGAAGCGGTTCGCGTCATGACCGGCGGTCTCATACCCGATGGAGCCGACGCCGTGATCATGGTCGAGGACACACAGAGGGAAGGAGATGAAATCCTTTGCTTTTTAGATCCCGGTCTTGGTGCGCACATTCGACGGAGGGGAGAGGATGTAATTGCAGGTGAAGTTGTCCTTTCCAAAGGTGACATGATAAGGCCTCCGGAAGTAGGAATGCTTGCAACTCTCGGACATGCCTATATTCACGTTTACCAACGACCACTTGTGGCGATACTGTCCACCGGAGACGAACTCGTCGACTTGGACGAACCATTCACTCTGGGAAAGGTGGTGTGCTCGAACAGTTACAGTCTGGCCGCCCAGGTGTCGGACTGCGGCGCCATCCCCTTGTCTCTTGGAATCGCTTCAGATGACGAAACAGATCAGCGAGTCAAGATCTCGGAAGGATTACGGGCTGATGTAGTAGTAACGTCAGGCGGAGTATCAGTGGGGAAGTATGATCTTGTCAAAGACACTCTGTCACAGTTGGGAATGAGAGTGAAATTCTGGAAGGTTAACATGAAACCCGGCAAGCCCCTGGTTTTCGGCACCATAGGCAATAAACCGGTGTTTGGCCTGCCCGGCAATCCTACTTCCGCCATGATTTCTTTTGAACAATTTGTAAGACCTGCGTTACTGAGGATGATGGGGCACAAGAACCTGTTCAGACCACTGATTGAAGCGTATGTCGCCGAAGACGTCCAGACGGCATCCGATCGCCTTCATTTGGTCAGGTGCAAGCTTTTCGAGAAAGATGGCAAAATGATGGCCCGTACTACCGGCACTCAGAGTTCAGGGGCATTAAGATCGATGGTGCTCGCTGATGGTCTCATGATATTATTGCCGGATAAATTCCCTTACAGGTCAGGGGATGTGGTTAAAGTTCAGGTTCTTTACGCCAACGCCCCCTTAAGTCCTCATTCTCCCTATGAATGAGGCTGGGCATACGAAATCGCTCATCGTTGATTCTTCCTTGACATGCAGAACACTATACTTTAATATATTGTTATATATTAGTGTGATGACGTGATTATTTATTAATACATGGGACGAAGAAATATGGCGACCAAAGTGGGATTTAAATCGGTAGTCTTTTTTCTTGCAATGATATCTGCACAGTCGTCATGTTTTTCCACAACCAATGTTGCAAAGGAGCACGATTTTCTTCCCAGAGTGAATAACTTGATCTTTGTTTTTGATACGTCTGTTTCCATGCGCAGCCAATATTATCGGGACCCGTATTTTTCCAGACTAGCTATGGCCGCAAAGGCATTGAAGTTGTTTAATCTTGTCATGCCTCCGGTACCTCGGTGGCAATACGATGTCAACACGGCGCTCCTGACGTTCGGCGATTGTCCCAAACCTACCATTCTGAGTCCTGTAAGTTCATGGACCAGCGAGAGGTATTTCCCTTATCTTGGCATCCTAGTCTCGGAAAGACCGGTGACACGACAAACCGCTACTCTGGAAGATGCTTTACTGTTGTCAGGGCAATTGATGGGAACCGCTCAAGGAAGAACGGCTATTGTCATTTTTGGTGATGGAGGAACCGGCACCCAATGTCCGCAACAAGCAGCGTTGGCACTGAAACAACACTACGGAAATAATCCGGCAATATTTGGGATATTTTTTGGAGATTCGGAAATCGGGTGGAGGAACCTTTATGAAGTCTGCAAACTGACGGGCGGATATGCGAGAACGTGGGAAGAAGTCGATGACAAAAACAAGATGAAAAGGTTCGCGTGGGATATATTTGTGAGAGAGGTAATGTTTCCCTATACGGAGATATTTTTTCAGGAGCACAGTTCCGACCTGATCCCTTCTGAGGGTCTCAAGCTTGAGAATGTAGCAGCTTTCCTTCATTCCATCCCTCAGTACGTACTACAGATAGATGGACACACGACGGTCTCTGGTCGGCACGCGGAAAATTATAGGCTGGGCATGGAACGTGCTCGCAGTGTAAAGAACTGCCTGGTCAAGCTCTACAAAATACCGCCAACGCGAATACTCATCCGATCATGGGGGGAAGAATTCCCACGGTATGACAATGGAAATCCGGACTTGGGATTGCGAAACAGCGAGACAGATCTTTACCTGGTTCTTCCGCTAAAAAACTTTCCATACGACGAGAAGCATCTGCACACTTTTGAAACAAGGGCGACAGGCGAAATCTATAACAATGTCGAACGCAATTCTGAGGCAGAGTGGGCCCAGCCACGCAGATCTTTTCAAAGATCCGGGCCGGTCCTTCAGATGGCGCAATGACTCACTAAGACACAATGCAATGACAAATAGGATCGATCGTCTCAGAATAGCACTATGCACAGCCTTCTGGTTTGGCTACTCTCCCATTATACCAGGTACAATAGGGACCTTGCCGGCGGTAGGCTTGTTCGTCCTCATTTCTCTGTGCTTCCCACATTATCAGATTATACTTACCGGTTTTTTCTTTGTTTTGTGTTGTATTCTGTCCGTCCCTTTGGGGACGTGGGCTGAAAAGTTCTGGAAAAAGAAGGATCCCAGGCAGTTCGTTCTGGACGAGGTTGCGAGTTTTTTTCTTACAGTCTTGCTATTTGGTGTGCCCAGTCTGATTCATACCGTGTTCTGGGCATTCACTATGACCAGGCTTTTTGACATTATCAAGCCCCCTCCTGCCCGGAATTTGGAATCTATCCCTGGAGGGTGGGGCATCCTTTTAGACGACTTGGTTGCCTCTATGTATGCCGCAACCGCGTTGCACGTCGCGAAATATTTTTTCCCTTCCCTGTTCGGTCTTTGATATACATCTCTTAAAGTTGAAGTTCTCGAACATGTTTTTCGTCAATTACAGTTGAGCGTGACCTGGACAATCTTACGGAAGTCCAACGAGAATATGGTTCGGAGTTCTTCATTCAGTGCGCGCAGCCAAAGGGAGGAGGCCCAGCCGCATTCCGAACTGTAGACGCGGTGGTTCCCCCAACAGTAAGACAAATCCCCTTAACCCAAATTTTTAGTGAAATTTCGTAACAAAATATTTTATTGACAGGTTTTGCTGTATGGTATAAAAAGAATGATTTTATAGAGGAGCTGTTTGCTGGCGTAGCTCAACCGGTAGAGCAGCTGATTTGTAATCAGCAGGTTGCGGGTTCGAGTCCCATCGCCAGCTCCAAGATGGAGGGGTTCCCGAGTGGTTAAAGGGGGCAGACTGTAAATCTGTTGGCTCAGCCTTCGGAGGTTCAAATCCTCCCCCCTCCACCAAGAACTATATGGTCCAGGCAACGCATGACAATTGCGGGAATAGCTCAGTTGGTAGAGCGTCAGCCTTCCAAGCTGAACGTCGCGGGTTCGAGTCCCGTTTCCCGCTCCAAATACCGAGAGCTGTATAAGCCGTCGGGCAGAAAGTTCAACGGGTCTTCACAAGGGATTGATAGATCGAATCATCAACTGGAATCCCGGATCCAAAGCGCCCACGTAGCTCAGTAGGTAGAGCACTTCCTTGGTAAGGAAGAGGTTCACCGGTTCGATCCCGGTCGTGGGCTCCAACTAGAGGCAAACATGAAGGTCTTGGGCTAAGCCCTACGGGGGCTCTACTCAAAACGAGGCCCAACTTAGACCGCGAAACTTATTTTTCTGTTATCTTCAAGGAGGGGCCGATGGGCAAGGCGAAGTTTGAGCGTACTAAGCCACATGTGAACGTTGGGACGATAGGGCACATAGATCATGGGAAGACGACGTTGACGGCGGCGATAACGCGGATATTGTCTAAGAAGGGGATGGCGGAGTATGTGCCGTTTGAGGAGATAGACAAGGCTCCGGAGGAGAAGGAGCGAGGGATAACGATAGCGACGGCGCACGTGGAGTATCAGACGGTGAATCGTCATTATGCTCATGTGGATTGTCCTGGTCATGCGGACTATATCAAGAATATGATAACGGGTGCGGCGCAGATGGACGGGGCGATATTGGTGGTAGGAGCCAATGATGGTCCTATGCCTCAGACGCGGGAGCACATATTATTGGCACGTCAGGTGGGAGTGCCGTATATAGTGGTATATTTGAACAAGGTGGACATGGTAGATGATCCGGAGTTGATAGAGTTGGTGGAGTTGGAGCTTCGGGAGTTATTGAGTTCGTATGATTTTCCTGGTGAAGACATACCGATAGTACGCGGTAGTGCGTTGAAGGCGTTGGAGTCTGGAGATCCGAAGAGTGAGGAAGCCAAGAGCATATTGGAGTTAATGGATGCTGTGGATTCGTATATACCGGTGCCGATACGCGAGACGGAGAAGCCTTTTTTGATGCCGGTGGAGGACGTATTCAGCATATCTGGACGTGGTACGGTGGTTACGGGACGAGTGGAGCGTGGTCAGGTGAAGGTGAATGAAGAGGTAGAGATAGTAGGGATACGCGAGACACGCAAGACGGTATGTACGGGAGTGGAGATGTTTCGCAAGGTATTGGATTCCGGTCAGGCAGGTGACAATGTGGGTTTATTGTTGCGGGGAATTAAGCGGGACGAGGTAGAGCGGGGTCAGGTGGTGGCACATCCTGGTTCAATAACGCCACACACGCGTTTTAAGGCTGAGACGTATATATTGAGTAAAGAGGAGGGAGGGCGTCACACGCCTTTTTTCAATGGATATCGGCCTCAGTTTTACTTTCGTACGACAGATGTGACTGGAGTGATAACGCTTCCTGAGGGAGTGGAGATGGTAATGCCCGGGGACAATGTATCCCTTGAGGCTAAATTAATAACCCCCATAGCGATGGAGAAAGAACTCCGGTTCGCTATCAGGGAAGGCGGAAGAACCGTAGGCGCAGGCGTTATATCAGATATTCTGGAATAGACTAGTCGGCTTGGGACGAGGATTCGCGGGTGAACTAAATGATCAGCCAAGAACCTCTACCGGAGGAATGATATGAGAGACATTGTGACGCTTGCTTGCACGGAGTGCAAGCGGCGTAACTACACCACGACCAAGAACAAGAAGAGTACTCCCGATAAGCTTCAATTTAAGAAGTATTGCCGACACTGCCGCTTTCACACTCTACACCGCGAGACGAAATAGCGCGTGCATGAGTCCATATCAACAGGCCAGTAGCTCAACGGTAGAGCACCGGTCTCCAAAACCGGGGGTTGGGGGTTCGAATCCCTTCTGGCCTGCCATTATGCACACGACTTTTGAAACGCGTTCCGATCGGCACGGAGGACCGGAGGATGACGGCGAGAGACAAGATAACTACTTTTCTGGAGAGTACTGTTCAGTTTTTCAGAGAAGTTAAAGTAGAACTTCAAAAGGTTACATTTCCAACGCGTCAGGAGACCGTGGGTTCCACCATGGTGGTTCTTATACTGACCGTGATTCTGGCACTTTATCTTGGTTTTAGCGATTGGGCTCTTGCCCGAATCGTGCAAGTCCTGCTGCATGTGTGATGATGCCCTCTCCAGTTGAGAGGGATCAAGGAGACCGTCCAATGGAGCTACTTTGGTATGTAGTCCATACATACTCAGGTTATGAAAACAGGGTTAAGACAGCTCTGGAGGAAAAGGTCCGCGCAATGGGCCTCAGTCAACGCATTACCGATGTCTTGATCCCTTCCGAATCAGTCGTTGAACTCGTGAAGGGAGAGAGGAAGACATCAAACCGGAAGTTCTTCCCCGGATACATCATGGTGCGTATGGAACTGGATGATCAGACTTGGCACGTGGTCAAGAGTACGCCAAAAGTTACCGGTTTCATTGGATCGCGAACTGAACCGGCTGTAATTCCTGACGAAGAAGTTGAACTTATAAGGACTCAGATGGCTGAGGGGAAAGAGAAGCCCAAACCAAAATATTCGTTTGAGACAGGGGATTCGGTTCGAGTTGTTGACGGGCCCTTCATAAACTTTAACGGCACGGTAGCGGAAGTCAGGCCGGATAAGAGTAAGTTGCGCGTACTTGTCAGCATTTTCGGCAGGCCTACCCCTGTAGAGTTGGATTTCATACAGGTTACAAAGAATTAAGTGAGGAATCCGGCAATATTCTCTACCAGAGCGCCTGTGAGCCGCCTCGTGCGCTCCGTGTTGCATCGCCCCTCAGTTGAGGAGAAGCTTAATGGCTAAAAAAGTAATGGCTAACGTGAAACTCCAGATTGTTGGAGGTGAAGCAAAACCGTCTCCTCCTGTTGGCCCGGCTCTAGGCCAACATGGGGTCAACATAATGGAGTTTTGTAAGTCTTTCAATGCCCAGACTCAGAACCAACCGGGTGTGATCATCCCTGTAGTGATTACCATATATGCGGATCGTTCCTTCACGTTCGTGCTGAAAACCCCACCGGCCTCGTACCTGCTCAAGAAGGCGGCAGGCCTGGAAAAAGGCTCTTCAGTGCCGAATCGAAACAAGGTTGGCCGTCTGACTGTGGCCGAGATAGAGGAAATAGCTAGACTGAAGATGTCAGACCTTAATGCAAAGGATCTGGAGGGAGCCGTTAGGATCATCATGGGTTCCGCGAGGAGCCTCGGAATTGAAATCATTTAGAGGATCGACATGCCTACCAAAGACAAGAGAAAAAAAGCATCCAGAGAACAGATTGATCGTCTAAAAAAATATAGCCTTCAAGAAGGGTTGCAGACGATTCTGTCAGCATCGTATGCCAAGTTCGATGAATCCGTGGACGTGGCGGTAAATCTTGGAGTGGATCCACGACACGCGGACCAGATGGTCCGCGGTACCTGTGTGCTTCCCAATGGAACCGGCAAGACAGTTAGAGTGCTGGTTTTCGCTAAGGGGGAGAAGGAAAAAGAGGCTCGGGATGCAGGTGCAGACCACGTTGGGGCTGAAGATCTCGCCAAAAAAATTCAGGAAGGGTGGCTCGATTTCGACAAGGCGGTGGCCACTCCGGACATGATGGGCGTAGTAGGTAAACTGGGAAAGATTTTGGGCCCCAGAGGCATGATGCCAAACCCTAAAGTCGGCACGGTAACTTTCGACGTAGCCAGGGCTGTGACGGAACTCAAGGGCGGAAAGGTTGAATTTAGGGTGGAAAAGGCTGGAATTGTTCACGTTCCCGTGGGCCGAGTATCTTTTGGAGCCGAAAAACTTGAGGAGAATTTCAAGAGTCTTATAGAAAGTATTATGCGTCTGAAACCTTCCACGTCTAAGGGGGTCTATTTAAAAGGTGTTTCTATGTCTACTACCATGGGGCCCGGATTAAGGATCGATCCCCAGGAAGTACGTAACATATTTAAATAGTTGACATCAACCAAAACGTCGTTAACGCAGCGGTAGCTTTGGAACCGTATGCATTGAAGGCCGTGTCGGAGAAAGCCGGCGTGCCGATGGCACTTAATCGAGGCCAGCTTAGACGGGTCGTGAAGTAGAGGCAAGGTGACTGATGGTGGAATGTCCTCGATTCGCTGTTTTTCCTCCGACTGAAAGGGGGAAACCTTAGGGTGACCAAAGAAGAGAAAGAGAAGCAAGTGGCTTGGCTCCGGGATCAATTTCATGGAGTTAGGGCGTTCTTTTTGACCGATTTTCAGGGTTTGACAGTTACAGAACTTAACGGTCTGAGAACTCAACTGAGAAATCTGGGCGTTAATTTCAAGGTCTGCAAGAACACCTTGTTGCGCCTGGCTTATCAGGATACTGATGTGGCGGTCATTGGATCCGACGTAGTTGGCCCGCGTGCTGCTGCTTGGACCCACACTGACAAGAATGTTCCTGCTTTGGCCAAGATCCTGATAGATTTTTCAAAGGCCCATCCTAAACTGGAATTGATCCGTGGGGTCCTGGACGGAAAAGTGGTGCAGCCATCTGAGATGGAAGCACTCTCGAAACTTCCTTCCAGGGAGGAATTGCTCGGTATCCTGCTCGGTACGATGAAGGCCCCGATAAGGGCGTTCGTCAACACATTGGCAGCGGTTCCCAGGTCATTTCTCAATGTGCTGAAGGCCATTGAGGATCAGAGAAAAGCCTCGTCGGAATCGTCTGCCGGTTAATCGTGAAGGCGGGGCATCCTTGCAGTGCTTTGGAACAGCGAATCTAGGAGGACATAATGGCGGAAGTTACCAAGGAACAGGTCAAAGAATTTATTCGCAGCATGTCGGTGCTGGAACTTAGCCAGCTCGTTCACGAGTTGGAGGAGGAGTTCGGGGTCTCTGCGGCGGCGCCCGTGGCCGTTGCCGCGGTAGGAGCGGCGGCGGCCGGTGGAGAAGCAGCCCCGGCTGAGGAAAAGACCGAATTCGATGTGATCTTGAAGGATTTCGGTGAAAAGAAAATCCAGGTTATCAAAGTTGTGCGTTCCCTGACCGATTTGGGTCTCAAGGAAGCCAAAGACTTGGTGGAAGGTGTTCCTAAGCCGGTGAAAGAAGGAATCTCCAAAGAAGACGCTTCGAAGGCAAAGGCTGCCTTGGAAGAAGTCGGAGCTACGGTGGAGATCATCTAAGCACCAGTCCAAAATACAAGAGAGTTTAGGGTGCGACTAAGGTCAGACACTATGATCTTTTCGCGCCCTAAGCCTTTGTAACACCTCTCCGTTGCCGCCTTTCAAGATCACAAAAATCAGAGGGAGAATAATGAGTTTTTCCGTGCACTCTCAGAGGCTGAGAAAGAATTTTGCCCGCATACCGCAAATCGCGGGAATCCCGAACCTGATCGAAATTCAGAAACAATCCTACGATCGCTTCCTTCAAGCGGATACAGCTCGGGAAAATAGAGAGGACAACGGTTTGGAGGGAGTCTTCAGGTCTGTCTTTCCTATAAAGGATTTTTCCGAGACGGCCTCTCTGGAGTTTATTAAGTATGCGCTGGGAGAGGAAAAGTTCAGTGTTGAAGAATGTCTGCAGAAAGGCGTCACATACGCTGTCCCGCTAAAGATAACGGTCCAACTCATTGTGTGGGATGTAGATCCTGAAACAAATTCCCGTACCATCAGAGACGTCAAGGAACAGGAGGTCTATTTTGGTGAAGTTCCCCTCATGACAACTAACGGGACCTTCATCATTAACGGGACTGAGCGCGTGATCGTTTCACAACTCCACCGGTCTCCGGGAATTTTCTTCGATCACGACAAAGGTAAAACTCATGCCAGTGGCAAGCTCCTCTATTCGGCCCGCATCATTCCACTGAGGGGATCGTGGATCGATTTTGAATTTGATCCCAAGGATAGATTATATGTGCGGATCGATCGGAGAAGAAAGCTCCCTGTTACTGTTTTTCTCAAGGCCCTCGGTCATTCCAGCGAAGAGATTCTTAATTATTTTTATAGCCTTCAGACCATTATTATCGGCCAGGACAGTTTTAGTCGAAAGGTGGATCTAAAGCTCCTCGTTGGCACTTCGGCCCCGGTGGACATCTATGCGGAGGGCTCGGACTCAATCCTGGTAAGAAAGAACAAGAAAATTACCCAGGTACCCCTCAGACGCTTACAAGGTCGCAACATTGCCCCATTGGCCATGAAGAAGGAGGAACTTATTGGAAAGGTCATTGCTCGGGACATTGTGGACGAGAACACAGGTGAGGTGATAGCCCAATGTAACCAGGAGTTGACCGCTGATGATGTGGACCAGTTTATTGAGGCCTTGAGGAGCAGGAATATTGACAAATTTGAAGCTCTTTTCATAGAAGAGCGAATTGTCTCTCCATCACTCAGGGACACTTTGCTGGAGGACAAGATTGACGACCGTCCAAGCAAGCTCATTGACGATTATCGAAAGCAACATCCGGACTCACATTTCAGCAACGAAACGCTCAATGCTCAAATCGAAATCTATAAGAGGTTAAGACCCTCCAATCCAGCGACGGTCGAGATAAGTAATACTTTTTTCAGTAATCTGTTCTTCAAGACAGAGTATTACGATCTCTCAAAGGTAGGGCGCCTGAAGCTCAATAGAAAGCTGGCGATCCCTGAGGAAGAAGTTCCCCTCACCTTGAGGACATTAAGGCCCGAAGACATTATGCTCGCGGTGAAATACCTGTTGGAACTCAAAGAGGGCAGAAGCGAAAGGGAAATTGACGATATTGACCATATGGGAAATCGGCGGGTCAGATCTGTGGGTGAGCTGCTGGAAAACCAGTACCGAATCGGTTTGGTTCGAATGGAACGCGCCATAAAAGAGAGAATGAGTCTCCAGGACGTGGAAACTCTCATGCCTCACGATCTGATAAACGCAAAACCCGTGACTGCTGTGGTTAAGGAATTTTTCGGTTCGTCCCAGTTGTCACAGTTTATGGACCAGACCAATCCTTTGAGTGAGATCACCCACAAAAGACGGCTATCGGCGCTTGGTCCCGGCGGCCTGACTCGTGAAAGAGCCGGATTTGAGGTGAGAGACGTACACCCGACCCATTACGGACGCATCTGCCCGATAGAAACCCCTGAAGGGCCCAATATAGGGTTGATCGTGTCTCTGTCGACCTATGCCAGAGTGAATGAGTTCGGCTTCATAGAAACCCCATACCGAATCGTCGTCAACAAACAAGTGGGTAAAGAAATTCGCTTTCTCACTGCATTAGACGAGGAAAACCACGTCATAGTTCAGGCCAACGCATCTCTGGACGAAAGAGGGAACCTCGCGTCAGACCTTGTTTCAGTCAGGCACAAGGAAGGTGAGTTTGCCATGGTGAGCAGTGCGGAGCCGGATTTGATGGACGTTTCTCCCAACCAGTTGGTTTCGGTCGCTGCTTCGCTGATCCCGTTTCTTGAGAATGACGACGCCAACAGAGCCCTTATGGGATCGAACATGCAGCGCCAGGCGGTCCCGTTGCTGACCACAGAGGCTCCACTGATAGGAACCGGAATGGAAGAGGTCGTTGCTACTGATTCGGGGGTCACTGTTACCGCCAAGCGCGCAGGCGTGGTTGACTCCGTAGATGCCACAAGAATAGTAATTAAGGCCACAGATATTACCGATGGAGACCTCGATCCCGGTGTGGACATCTATAACCTAATAAAATATACACGCTCCAACCAGAACACGTGTATCAATCAACGGCCGATCGTCAAGAAAGGGGATAAAGTTGAGAAAGGTCAGGTTATATCCGATGGACCTGCCACAGACAAAGGCGAACTAGCCCTAGGCAGAAACGTGTTGGTAGCATTTATGATTTGGGGTGGATACAACTACGAGGACTCCATTCTCGTCAGCGAAAAGATAGTCAAAGAAGATATTTTCACTTCTATTCACATTGAAGAATTCGAGGTGATGGCAAGGGACACCAAACTAGGAAAGGAAGAGATTACTCGAGACATCCCCAACGTGGGAGACGAGGCCCTGCGAAATCTCGACGAATCAGGCGTTATCCGTATAGGTGCTGAAGTGAAGCCTGGAGATATCCTAGTGGGCAAAATTACTCCGAAAGGCGAAAACCAGCTTAGCCCTGAAGAAAAACTTCTTCGAGCCATTTTTGGAGAAAAGGCTGGAGACGTCAGGGATTCGTCTTTAAGGGTCCGGCCGGGAGTGGAGGGCACCATAATTGGAGCCAGGATATTCTCTCGTAAGGGAACAGATAAAGACAGTCGGACGATCTCCATTGAAAATGAAGAGATTGCAAAATTGTCAAAAGATCGTGACGACGAGATGCGCATTGTTGAAGAGTCGGCGAGGGAGAGAATGCGGGGGATGCTCGTAGGCAAGGTCGCTTCCTCAGTTCTGACTGATCCGGATTCCGGGCGCACTTTCATGAAGAAAAGTGAGACAATCAGCGACGCGATAATGGATGAAGTGCCCCTTGAGTTACTTCGCGACATGTCTTTGAAAGCTGATACTGCAACCGAAGATGACGTAGTACGGATCCTGGAACGTCTCGGCGATCAAAAGCATTTCTGGAAGATGCACTATGATGAACGGATCAGCAGACTAAAAAAAGGTGACGAGCTGCCGCCGGGAGTAATCAAGCTGGTCAAAGTTTACATCGCAATAAAACGTAAACTTTCGGTCGGCGACAAAATGGCCGGCAGACATGGCAACAAAGGAGTATTGTCTCGAGTACTTCCCGAAGAAGATATGCCCTATTTTGATAACGGCACGCCCGTTGAGATCGTGCTTAACCCGCTCGGGGTGCCTTCGAGAATGAACGTTGGCCAGATTTTGGAGACCCATCTAGGCTGGGCAGCTCATGGGCTTGGAGAGGTACTCAACCGAATTATGCGGGAGCACTACTCGGTTGATAAGCTCAGGGAAAGAATACTCGACATTTTTGATCCACATGAACCCGACAGGAGAGCACGAGTCAAAAAAATTATCCGAAAAATGGATGAGGACCAGTTAAAGCAGTTTGTCGCATCGCTTTCAAATGGCATACCTATAGCCACTCCGGTTTTTGACGGCGCAAGGGAAACCGAGATCAAAAGTCTCTTGGAACTGGGAGGACTTCCGGGAAAAGGTCAGACTCGGCTCCACGACGGCAGAACTGGGGAACCTTTTGACAGTGAGATAACAGTAGGTGTGATCTACATGATGAAACTACACCACTTGGTAGACGACAAAATCCACGCAAGGGCCATTGGCCCATATTCCCTGGTCACTCAGCAGCCGCTGGGAGGCAAAGCCCAGTTCGGTGGCCAGCGACTCGGAGAAATGGAAGTCTGGGCCATGGAATCTTACGGTGCAGCCTACTCTCTCCAGGAATTCCTCACAGTCAAGTCCGATGACGTGACTGGCCGAACCAGGATGTATGAGAGTATCGTGAAGGGAACTAATGTCTTGGAACCAGGTCTTCCTGAATCTTTCAACGTTCTGGTCAAAGAGATCAAGTCACTAGGTCTCGACGTGGAGCTATTGGAAAGTGAACCGGCTGTTGCTGGATAATCCTGATGAGCGTGCCTGCCTGTCCTGAAGGTTAATGGCCGCGAGCAACCAATTCATGATGGAGGCTTAGCTGTCACCAAAAATTAGAAAAGATGGATGTAGTGCCACCACACTTTCAAATGGGAATGTTGCCGACTAATTCCTGATCTAGTTTCTCGACCTGGAAACGGGCAACCCTTCTGGTCGAGAGACTCGGCGCCACGGCCAACCCTAGTTAAGGAGGGAAACCTTGGAAGAAGTTTACTATAGCTTTTTTGAGAAGCCCAAAGATCCTGTCAACTTTAGTGCTGTGAAAATCTCTCTGGCCTCTCCTGAAAAAATCCGTTCATGGTCACATGGAGAAGTCAGAAAACCAGAGACCATAAATTATCGAACGTTCAAACCCGAGCGGGACGGACTTTTTTGCGCCAAAATTTTCGGCCCCGTAAAGGATTACGAGTGCAATTGCGGCAAGTACAAACGTATGAAGCACCGGGGAACTATATGCGAAAAATGCGGCGTAGAAGTTATTCAATCAAAAGTACGGCGCGAGCGAATGGGACATATAGAACTTGCTACCCCCGTGGCTCACATCTGGTTTCTGAAGAGCCTTCCAAGCAGAATCGGAACACTCTTGGATCTAACCCTTAAAGAGGTTGAGAGGGTATTGTACTTTGAGTCGTTTCTCGTGATTTCCGCTGGGAAGACCGACCTGGAGGCTGGAACTCTTATCAATGAAGAAAAGTATCGCCAAACCATAGAAGAGCATGGAATAGGTGCCTTTGAGGCCAGAATGGGTGGAGAAGCAGTCCGAGACATGCTGGAGAAATTGAATTTAGTCACGGAAAGCAATAGGCTGCGCGAGGAAATAAAGGATTCGGCATCAGAGGCCAAGCGCAAAAAACTGGCGAAAAGGCTGCGTGTTCTAGAATCTCTCAAGGGAATTGAACCTGAGACGCTGGCAAATGAACTCACCGCTATTTACCAACGCGTTGATTCCGATAGCGAAATAGGCCGATTACTGAGCGAGATGGTTCAATCCGGACGCGAAATACAGGTAAAATGGGAAGAGACAGAGGATTGGGAGGCTCGCAAACAGCTTGCATACGTGGAACTGAACAACATAATTGATAGACTCAGCCGCTCCCGAGCCATTGCTCCCGAGGACCTATCCAAATTTCGCCAGTGGCAAAACCCCGCGTGGATGATCCTGACTACAATTCCCGTTATCCCGCCTGACCTGCGACCCCTGGTGCCTCTTGACGGCGGTCGGTTTGCAACATCCGACCTCAACGATCTTTATCGGCGAGTCATAAATCGTAATAACCGTCTCAAGAGACTCAAAGAGCTGAATGCCCCCGAAATCATCCTTCGAAACGAGAAAAGGATGCTTCAGGAAGCCGTAGACGTCCTGTTCGATAACGGTCGCCGTGGCCGCGTTATCACGGGACCGAATAAGAGGCCTCTCAAGTCTCTTTCGGACATGCTAAAGGGTAAACAGGGACGTTTTCGACAAAATCTTCTCGGAAAACGGGTGGACTACTCAGGACGATCAGTAATCGTGGTTGGACCGGATCTCAGACTCCACCAGTGTGGGCTTCCCAAACGAATGGCCCTGGAGTTGTTCAAGCCCTTCATTTACAACAAGTTGGAAGAACGTGGTTATGTTACTACGATCAAGAGTGCAAAAAAGCTCGTTGAAAAGGAGACTCCCGAAGTTTGGGACATTCTCGAAGATGTCGTGAAAGAGTATCCCGTACTTCTGAATCGTGCTCCCACGCTTCATAGACTGGGCATACAAGCTTTTGAACCAGTACTGATTGAAGGTAAGGCTATACAGCTCCATCCACTGGTCTGCACTGCTTTTAACGCGGACTTCGACGGAGATCAGATGGCCGTCCACATTCCGCTTTCCATCGAGGCTCAGGTCGAGGCAAGGGTCTTGATGATGAGCACCAACAATATTCTTTCCCCAGCACACGGCAAACCCATCATCGTGCCTACCCAGGATATAGTGCTCGGACTTTACTACTTGACCCGTGAATCATCAGAACCCGAAGCGGAAGGGGGTCCGAAAGTCTTTGACGTGTCCTCAGTTCGAGTCGCCTATGATGCGGGAGCCGTCGATTTACACGAAAGGATCATAGTTCGCGAGAATGATGAGAAGACTCAAACTACGGTCGGCCGAATTCTTATGCGAGAAATTGTACCCGAAGAAGTTCCTTTCAGTGTGATTAACAAGGTTATGAAGAAAAAGGAACTCGCCAATTTGATTGATGAGGCTTATCGCCGGTGTGGAGACAAGCAGACTGTCATTCTCGCTGACCGCTTGAAGGATTTGGGCTTCCATTATGCCACCAAAGCCGGTTTCTCAATTTGTGTTGACGATATGAGCATCCCGGAATCCAAGAAAGAAATCATTGAAAAGGCCACCAAAGAGGTTTTGGAAATACAAAATCAATACAAGGAAGGTCTTATTACCGACGGAGAGCGTTATAACAAGGTGATCGATATCTGGGCCCGGGCCAATGAAGATATCTCCGAAAGAATGATGAGCGGCCTTCGCTTTGACACGAGGATTATGAAGGACGGGACAACAAAGAGAGTTGAAAGTTTTAACCCAATATACATGATGGCCGATTCGGGCGCTCGCGGGAGCACCCAACAGATACGCCAGCTAGCAGGAATGCGCGGATTGATGGCCAAACCGACCGGTGAGATCATTGAAACACCTATTGAGGCTAACTTCCGCGAGGGTCTTACCGTGTTGCAGTACTTTATCTCCACTCACGGAGCCCGCAAGGGCCTGGCGGATACTGCGTTGAAGACTGCCAATTCGGGCTATTTGACACGTAGGCTGGTGGATGTGGCACAGGACGCAATAATTCTTGAAATCGACTGCGGCACACTGGACGGTATTGAGATGACCTCTCTGGAAGAAGGCGGCGAGATAATCGAACACGTTGCTGACCGGATACTGGGCCGCGTGGTTCTCGAAGATATTGAACATCCTTTCACTGGCGAAATAATTATGAAAGCCAACGAGGAAATCACAGAGGAACACAGAGAAAAAATTCAGGACGCCGGGATCGACCGGATAAAGATACGGTCCGTTCTTACTTGTCAAGCACGCAGGGGCGTGTGCAGCCTCTGTTACGGTCGCGACCTGGCCCACGGCAGAATGGTGAATATCGGTGAAGCGGTCGGTATTATTGCTGCACAGTCGATTGGTGAACCAGGAACTCAGCTCACCATGCGGACCTTTCACATTGGCGGCACGGCATCACTTAAAAGGAACATCATTTCAGCGCGCAAGAGAGGTAAAGTCACAATCGAACGCGACAAGGACAAAGCAAAGGCCATCATCGTTTCCGAAGACTTTACACTGAACGAATCCGAAGTAACCCGCTGGCTGATAGAGGATAGACAAACTCTCAGAGAAAACTCGTTCCTCTACGAAGGCCCTGAACACAAACTGCACGGGGCGGAACTAGTGGGAGGCAAGATAGAGATTTCTCTTAACCGGAAGTCCTTTACTCTTGTGGACGAGGACGGGGTTAAGCACAAGTTCCAGGTCCCGGAAGGCAACCGTTTTGTGGTCAGACACGGGGACCGCGTCTCGCCAAAATCTTTCGTCTTCGAAACTGCTCAGGAACATCCGCGAATGACCGAGGCTGAAAAGAGGGGGGGGATTTTGCAATTGAGGCAGACCAGAGGCGGCAAGATTCGCTTCCGGCTTTACGAGCGCTACCCCGTCATGGATTACATGAACGTCAAAGTTCAGGATGGAGACAAGATCGAGTCGGAAGGCCAGGTTCTGCTCGAATGGTTAGGTTCCAGCTCTTCACAGCTATTCTCACGCAATGAAGGCCGAATTCGATTCATAGACCTCAAGACCGTTATCAGTAGAGAAGGCGAACAGGTGGTCATGAACCGGAACGGTTGGATAGCTATAACCGATGAAAAGGGGCGTGAAAGAGAGCGCAACAAACTCATTTATGGCGCAAAATTGAGAGTAGCCGATGGCGAGCAAGTTAACCGGGAAACCCTGTTGGCAGAGTGGGATCCTTATACCATCCCAATAATCACGGAAGTATCGGGTCGAGTGAAATTTGGTGACGTCATCGAAGGCCTCACTATGAATGAACAAGTGGACGAAGTGACCGGCCTATCACGAAAGCTTATCGTCGAATACAAGGAACGAGACACGGAAATTCGGCCAAGAGTTTCTATCAAAGATGAACATGGAAGGACCATCAAGATTGGCGACTCCGAAGCTCGATACCTCTTGCCGGTGGGCGCGAACATCATGATCAAGGAGGGTGAAGAAGCCCACGCTGGTGACGTTATCGCCAAGATTCCTCGTGAGACAACAAAAACCAAAGATATTACCGGAGGACTTCCGCGGGTAGCAGAGTTGTTTGAAGCCAGGAAACCAAAAGAATTCGCTATCATATCTGAGATCGACGGTTTAGTGAGCTTTGGAAAGGATACCAAGGGCAAGCGCAAAGTAATTGTTACACCGGAAGTAGGAGAACCCAAGGAGTACCTTATACCCAAAGGTAAACACATTTCCGTCCACTCTGGGGATTGGGTCCAGGCAGGGGAACCACTCATGGAGGGATCCACTAACCCTCATGACCTTCTCGGCATAAAAGGAGAAAAAGATCTTGCCAAATACCTCGTAGACGAGGTCCAAGAAGTCTATCGCCTTCAGGGAGTAAAGATAAACGATAAGCACATTGAAGTCATCGTTCGACAGATGCTGCGTCGCGTGAGAGTAAAAGAAGCCGGAGATACAGACTTCTTGGCAGGAGAGCACATTGAACGATCTGTTTTCGAGGAGGAGAACAGGCGCGTTATCGAAGCGGGTGGGAACCCCGGAGTTGGAGAGCCTCTATTACTTGGAATCACCAAGGCGTCACTGTCCACCGATTCTTTTATCAGCGCAGCGAGCTTTCAGGAGACAACAAAGGTGCTGACAGAAGCCTCCATCTCCGGGAAGATTGACTATTTGAGGGGACTTAAGGAAAACGTCATAATGGGGAGGCTTATCCCGGCCGGTACAGGCCTTAGCCGGTATAAGAACCTGAGGCTATATCACGAAGTTGGAGGCGGGCAGGCAGGCCGCGCTGTTGTCGGTGACAACCCGCAAATTGCTGAAAACGTGAAATAGAGTTTACCAGACGCAGACAATGACGTTAAGATGTATGGGGTAAGACCGATTCGCCATCAGAAAAGTAACATCGAGACATAAGAAGTGTTGCAGTAAGGCGGGGCCAATATTATAGTAACAAAAGCTACTTAATATAAGACAAGGTAAGAAAAGGTTTAAACGCCGCTTGTTGACAGCACGGTCAAATCTTTGAGGCGAGCCATAATAATTAATTGCATAACAGGTTGATTTCCGAGCAGGTTTTACCAGGCCGGAGAAAAAAATCTCCGGCCATTGCTTTTTCGATAAAAAAGGAATTGACAAAGAAACACTCTTTTGACCATAATATTCAGATACATGTTTGGAGGTAATGACTTATGCCGACAATCAATCAGTTGGTCAGAAAAGGACGTATGCAGCCCAGGAAGAAAACCTCGGCCCCAGCTCTGACCAACTGTCCACAGCGTAGAGGGGTATGCGTCAGGGTTTATACAACAACACCCAAGAAACCCAACTCCGCGTTAAGGAAGGTCGCCAGGGTTCGTCTCACAAACGGATATGAAGTTACCTCCTACATCCCCGGTATCGGTCACAATCTTCAAGAGCACTCTGTTGTCCTCATTCGAGGCGGGCGCGTGAAGGACCTGCCCGGAGTACGCTACCATATTATAAGAGGTACTCAGGACGCTTACGGTGTTCAAGACCGGAAACAGGGGAGATCCAAATACGGTGCGAAAAGGCCGAAGTAATCCTCTCTGGCACTCCGCTTGTCTTCCCGAGCCATAGCAATCGTCAGGGAAGGCTGTTACCGGAGGAATTTCCGAACCCGTATGAACAGAGGATTGATCGCATTAAGGATTCAGGTAAACCGTCGATACGACGGGGTGGGTTCAGAAGAAGATCGATAGCTGCTTGTCGAGGCGGATCAGAAAACCGCCGAGATCCTGAACCCTTCCAACCTGAAAGCTGCGCGGTCTAGCTTGTTCTGAGTTTATCCGAACCGGAGAGGCTAAGGGCTATTCTGGAGTGAGATCTGATGCCTAGAAAAGGTAAAGTACCCAGACGGGATGTCCTCCCTGATCCCAAATACCACAGCAAGCTTGTTTCTAAGTTTGTTCACGGGATCATGTGGGAAGGCAAGAAGTCCACTGCCGAAGCAATTCTATACGATGCTTTGGGCATCATAGCGGATAAGACAAAGGAAGATCCGCTGAAAGTCTTCGAGCGCGCCGTGGAGAATTCAAAGCCTGTACTTGAGGTCCGATCGCGGCGGGTGGGCGGCAGCACATATCAGGTGCCTGTCGAGATTCGGCCTGAAAGACGTCAGGCACTAGCCATTCGATGGTTGATCCAATATGCGAGGGGCCGGGGCGAAAAGAGCATGAAAGAACAACTAGCATCAGAATTTCTCGATGCCGCGGCCAACAAAGGAAGCTCAGTAAAGAAAAAGGAAGACACACACAAGATGGCCGAAGCGAATAAGGCGTTCGCCCACTACAGGTGGTAGGGCTTCCGGAAAGACCGATTCTTATGCAAGGAGGCTCTTTATCTCGAACCCGCAACATTGGAATAATGGCCCATATCGATGCCGGGAAAACGACAACTACGGAACGCATTTTGTACTACACCGGCGTTTCCCATCGTATGGGCGAAGTTCATGACGGCAACGCCATAATGGACTGGATGGCTCAAGAGCAGGAGCGGGGAATTACTATTACGTCCGCTGCCACTGCTTGCCAGTGGAAACATCACCGGATAAACTTGATCGATACGCCTGGTCACGTGGATTTTACTATTGAAGTAGAAAGGTGCCTACGGGTTTTGGATGGAGCGGTAGCAGTCTTTTGTGCCGTGGGAGGTGTGGAACCCCAGTCCGAAACAGTATGGAAACAAGCTGACCGGTATCACATTCCAAGGATCGCCTTCATCAACAAAATGGACCGATCCGGAGCAGACTACATCAGAGTGGTTGAGATGATGAAATCGAGACTGAACACAGTACCGGTTGTACTTCAGATCCCGTTAGGGACTGAAGACAAATTCCGGGGAGTCATTGATCTCGTGCAAATGAAAGCCATTGAATTTGATGACGATTCCATGGGAATGAAATTCACGATTACCGATATCCCTGCAGAATTTACAGAAGAGGCCGTTTCGGCCAGAAAGAATCTGTTGGAAAGCGTTTGCGAGCTGGACGACGATTTGATGGAAATCTATCTCGAAGGCGACACGGATATTCCGGCCGATCAGCTTTACAAGACAATTCGCAACGCTGCCGTAGGGCTCAAGATCACTCCGGTCCTCATGGGATCGGCCTTTAAGAATAAAGGGATTCAGCAACTCTTGGACGCAGTGGTCGACTTCCTGCCTTCTCCGCTGGATGTGCCGCCTGTTAAGGGGAAAAACCTCAAAGGTTTACCGGTGGATCGAGCTGTTGATGGGCCTCTCGCTGCTCTGGCATTTAAAATAATGAACGACCCGTATACCGGAAACCTTACCTTTCTGAGAGTTTATTCAGGCAAGCTTGCAGTTGGTTCGCCGGTCTACAATGCGAATGCGGAAAAAAAAGAGCGTATGGGGCGTCTTGTAAAGATGCACGCCAATCAGAGAGAAGACATAAAAGAAGCCTTTGCAGGTGACATAATTGCTGCAGTGGGACTGAAGTATACCAGGACCGGCGACACGCTGTCGGACGGTGATCACCCAGTAGTACTTGAGTCCATGGAAATCCCTGAACCAGTCATATCATTGGCTTTGACTCCAAAATCTCGGGATGAGGTTGATAAACTTTCCCGGTCCCTGAGCAGGTTGCTGAGAGAAGATCCATCACTGAAAGTGAAAGTGGATCAGGAGACCGGCCAGACGATTCTAGCAGGGATGGGTGAACTTCACCTGGAAATAGTGGTGGATAGGCTGGTCCGAGAATTTCAGGTTGAAGCTACCGTCGGCGAACCGCAAGTGGCCTTCCGCGAGACTCTCACCAAGCCGACAAAAACTCATTACAGGCACGTAAAACAGACCGGCGGGAAGGGCCAGTTTGCAGAAGTGGTAGTCCAGGTTGAGCCCCTGAGCCGTGGCGCCGGATTTGAATTCACGGACAGTATTACTGGAGGAGCCATTCCCAGGGAATATATAAAGCCGGTCGAAGAGGGTGTCCGGAAGGCAATGGAAAACGGGCCGCTCGCTGGATATCCTGTAGTTGATGTACACGTTACTCTGTGTCACGGCAAGTTCCACGAGGTGGATTCTTCTGAGATGGCCTTTAAGACGGCCGGTTTCATGGCCTTCAAAGAGGCCGCAAGAAAAAGTCGGGCCGTTCTCCTGGAGCCTATAATGGACGTTGAAGTAGTTGCTCCGGGAGAGTTTGTAGGAGACGTGCTCGGGGATCTGACAGCCCGGCGCGGAAAGATTCTGGGTATGAAGACCCGGTCTGGAATTCATACTGTGGGCGTGCGCGTGCCGCTGGCAAGGATGTTCGGCTATGCTACCGATTTGAGGAGCCGGACCCAGGGCCGCGCTACATTTACCATGCGATTTTCACATTACGAGCCGGCGCCGCACTCCGTTACGGAAAAGGTGCTCGCAGACTCTAAACAATCTGGAGGGGCCGATGGGCAAGGCGAAGTTTGAGCGTACTAAGCCACATGTGAACGTTGGGACGATAGGGCACATAGATCATGGGAAGACGACGTTGACGGCGGCGATAACGCGGATATTGTCTAAGAAGGGGATGGCGGAGTATGTGCCGTTTGAGGAGATAGACAAGGCTCCGGAGGAGAAGGAGCGAGGGATAACGATAGCGACGGCGCACGTGGAGTATCAGACGGTGAATCGTCATTATGCTCATGTGGATTGTCCTGGTCATGCGGACTATATCAAGAATATGATAACGGGTGCGGCGCAGATGGACGGGGCGATATTGGTGGTAGGAGCCAATGATGGTCCTATGCCTCAGACGCGGGAGCACATATTATTGGCACGTCAGGTGGGAGTGCCGTATATAGTGGTATATTTGAACAAGGTGGACATGGTAGATGATCCGGAGTTGATAGAGTTGGTGGAGTTGGAGCTTCGGGAGTTATTGAGTTCGTATGATTTTCCTGGTGAAGACATACCGATAGTACGCGGTAGTGCGTTGAAGGCGTTGGAGTCTGGAGATCCGAAGAGTGAGGAAGCCAAGAGCATATTGGAGTTAATGGATGCTGTGGATTCGTATATACCGGTGCCGATACGCGAGACGGAGAAGCCTTTTTTGATGCCGGTGGAGGACGTATTCAGCATATCTGGACGTGGTACGGTGGTTACGGGACGAGTGGAGCGTGGTCAGGTGAAGGTGAATGAAGAGGTAGAGATAGTAGGGATACGCGAGACACGCAAGACGGTATGTACGGGAGTGGAGATGTTTCGCAAGGTATTGGATTCCGGTCAGGCAGGTGACAATGTGGGTTTATTGTTGCGGGGAATTAAGCGGGACGAGGTAGAGCGGGGTCAGGTGGTGGCACATCCTGGTTCAATAACGCCACACACGCGTTTTAAGGCTGAGACGTATATATTGAGTAAAGAGGAGGGAGGGCGTCACACGCCTTTTTTCAATGGATATCGGCCTCAGTTTTACTTTCGTACGACAGATGTGACTGGAGTGATAACGCTTCCTGAGGGAGTGGAGATGGTAATGCCCGGGGACAATGTATCCCTTGAGGCTAAATTAATAACCCCCATAGCGATGGAGAAAGAACTCCGGTTCGCTATCAGGGAAGGCGGAAGAACCGTAGGCGCAGGCGTTATATCAGATATTCTGGAATAGAGCGCCTGAACCTCGCTAAGGATTCTATTATGGACATGAAAGCCCTTAAGATTCGGATTAGATTGAAGGCCTATGATCACAGGCTATTGGACCAATCTGCGGCTGAGATAGCTGACACTGCTTGGAGGACCGGCGCCAAGGTGGCTGGTCCCATTCCTCTGCCCACACGATTGCATAAGTATTGTGTGTTACGGTCCCCTCACATCGATAAGAAGTCCAGAGAGCAGTTTGAGATCCGTGTTCACAAGAGGTTGCTGGACATTCTGGAACCGACCCAGCACACGCTTGACGCATTGATGAAGCTCGATTTGTCTCCTGGTGTCGATGTGGAGATCAAGGCCTAATCGAGATTATGGGGAGCCGTACATGATTCACGGAATGATTGGGAAAAAGCTCGGAATGATTCAGATATTCGATGAATCTGGTCAGGCTACGGGCGTGACGGTCGTGGAAGCCGGCCCATGCACAATTGTCGGAAAAAAGGCCGAGTCGAGGGTTCAGGTTGGTTTTGGACCGACAAAAGAGAAGAAACTTTCTAAGCCCGTCCTGGGTCAATTCAGGCAGGCCGGTGTAGGCGCTTTTTCAGTTATGAAAGAATTTGTGGCGGACGAACCGGATTCGTTGGAGATAGGCCAGGAAATTAGGGCCGACATATTTGCCGCAGGGGAGAGAGTGAAGGTTGTTGGAACGAGCAAAGGCAAAGGTTTTGCCGGCGTCATCAAGAGGTGGAATTTCAGCGGTGGCCCGAAAACCCATGGATCACGTTCGCACAGGATACCCGGGTCGATTGGACAATGCGCGTGGCCTTCACGAGTCTTCAAAGGACAGAAAATGCCGGGGAGATTGGGAGGAACGAAGGTTACCGCTCCACGAGTAGAGGTACTTGAAGTTCGGTCTGACGAAAACCTGATTTTTCTCAAGGGCCCTATTCCGGGGGCAAGAGGGTCGCTCGTAATCATAAGGAAACGCTGATGGCTTCGGTAGATATACTAAACCAAAGGGGCGAAAAGGTCGACTCTGTAGATCTGGATGACAGCATATTCAATGCTGAGATCGACGAAAGTCTAGTTCAGAAGGTGGTACTATGGCAACTGGCCAAAAGGCGTGCCGGAACCGCATCCACAAAAACTAGAGGTGAAATCAGAGGAGGCGGGAAGAAGCCATGGCGTCAAAAGGGAACCGGCAGGGCTCGCGCCGGTACCAACCGGTCTCCGGTCTGGACTGGAGGCGGGACAGTCTTCGGGCCACAGCCTCGCTCGTATTCGTTTTCTCTTCCTAAGAAAATACGGAAAGCCGCGCTCAGAAGTGTACTAAGCGCAAGACTAAAAGAGAATCGTGTCACTGTGGTCGACAAAATAGAATTGGAGAGTCCGAGGACCAAGCTATTTCTTGAACCTGTCAAGGCTTTGGGCCTCGAAGCGGGCAAGACGCTTTTTGTAACTCGCGACAAGGACGTGGTCCTAAACCGATCGTCCAGGAACCTTTACCAAGTGATGATTCTCCCCGTAGATGGGTTAAATGTTTATGACCTGTTACGATTCGAGAAACTGGTACTTCTCCAGGATTCCATCCCCAGAATTTGTGAAAGGTTGGGGCGATGATGGAAGAATATAAAATAATTCGTCGGCCTATAGTGACCGAAAAAGGAACTGTCCTAAAAGACGAGAACAACCAGCTTATTTTCGAGGTCGATCCGGAATCTAACAAATCTGAAATCCGAAAAGCTGTGGAAAAACTATTCAAAGTAAAGGTGTTGTCAGTTCGCACACAGAATCGTTCAGGGAAACGTAAAAGATTGGGACGCACGGCCGGTCGCCGTAGAAACTGGAAGAAGGCTATTGTCTCGCTCAGGGAAGGCGATCGAGTAGATTTTTTTGAAGGGGTGTAAAAGGGGCAGTTCGCCATAGGACCTTGTTCGAAGGGTTTCAAGTCCTTTTGTATTACCCCCGAGGAATTCACACATGGCAATAAAGAAATTCAAGCCCACCTCTCCCGGTATAAGGTTCAAGACAGGTTTGACTTTCGATGAGATTACTACGGGGGAACCGCTCAAATCTCTGGTCAGAGGAATTCATAAGAATGGCGGCCGAAACAGCTATGGCCGGCTTACTGTCAGGCATCGGGGCGGTGGGCACAAGAGGCGTTTCAGGACAATCGACTTTAAGCGAGACAAACAGGACGTTCCCGGCATTGTGGCCAGTGTGGAGTACGATCCTAACCGGAGTGCCAGGCTGGCGCTTATAAAATACTCTGATGGCGATAGGCGCTACATCCTTTGGCCACAAGGTCTGCAAGTGGGTGATACGATCATAGCCGGCGACAGGGCGGACATTAAGCCAGGTAACTGTCTTCCGCTAAAGAATCTCCCTTTGGGAACGATGGTCCATAATGTGGAGATGAAGATCGGAAAAGGCGGACAGATGATCCGGTCTGCTGGTACCTACGGACAACTGATGGCGAAGGAAAAAGGTTATGTTCAACTCAAACTGCCAAGCGGAGAAGTCCGTATGGTTCTGGACCGCTGCCGCGCCACAGTGGGCCAGTTAGGCAACCTCGACCATGAAAACATTTCATTAGGGAAAGCTGGGCGCTCGCGTTTACTGGGTCGGCGTCCCACGGTTCGAGGAGTGGTAATGAATCCCGTGGACCATCCACATGGCGGCGGTGAAGGAAGAACCTCAGGTGGACGTCACCCGGTTACTCCTTGGGGTGTTCCGACCAAAGGTTACAAGACCCGTAATAGATCGAAGAACTCGGAAAAATATATCGTAAAACGGAGGAAGTGACTTCCATGCCCCGTTCGGTACATAAGGGTCCTTTTGTGGACGGTCACGTGCTTGAGAAGGTCCATCAGGCCAAGGAAACTACTTCACGAAAAGTGATTCAGACATGGTCCCGGCGATCGACCATTATTCCTGATATGGTGGGCCTAACTTTTGCTGTGCATAATGGGAAAAAATTTATACCGGTTTTCGTAACCGAAAACATGGTAGGCCACAAGCTCGGCGAATTTTCCCCCACCCGCACCTTTCACGGTCACGCAGGGGACAGAAAGGCTAAGAAAGGGCGAAAGTAATGGAATGGGAGTCAACCCTCAGGCACGCCCACATCTCCCCCCGCAAGGCAAGGCTTGTAGCGGACTTGGTTAGGGGGATGTCTATCGGCCCAGCCATTGGATTGCTGGATTTCACGCCGAAGAAGGCTGCAGGCATAATCAAAAAAGTACTTCACTCGGCTCTGCACAACGCAAAGCAATCCAGCGGAGTGGACGAGGACAAACTGATCGTGAGCCGCATCACCGTGGATGAAGGACCCACCGCAAAGCGCTGGAGTCCAAGAGCTATGGGCAGGGCTACCAGAATCAGAAAACGGACAAGCCATATCTGTGTGGCTTTGGAAGAGAAATAGGTTTTCCAGCAAACTGTGACTTCAAAGGGCCTGTCAATGGTAACAGGACCGGCATCACGAAGTCGAGTTATAGTGAGGAGGGTTATCTTGGGACAAAAGGTGCATCCACACGGATTTCGCCTCGGTATCAACCGGACGTGGGATTCCCGCTGGTACTCGCAAAAAGAATACGGACAATTCTTGATTGAGGATATTAATCTTCGGAAGTTTTTGAGAAAGAGACTGTACCAGGCAAGTGTCTCGAGGATAGAGATCGAAAGGGCCGCGGGTAAGATCAGAATCATAATTCACACCGCTCGTCCCGGAATCGTGATCGGTCCCAAGGGGAGTGAAATAGAGAAGCTTCGTCGGGAGATCCTTAATATAACTAAGAAAGATGTCATAGTAGACGTAAAGGAAATCCGAAAACCTGAAGTGGATGCTCAACTAGTGGCGGAAAACGTTGCTCAGCAGCTTGAGCGACGAGTGGCCTTCCGTAGAGCCATGAAGAAGTCCGTATCCAGTGCCCTGAAGTCCGGCGCCAAAGGCATTCGAATCGCCACGGCAGGGAGGCTCGGAGGAGCGGAAATGGCAAGGAGAGAGTGGTACCGGGAGGGACGCGTCCCGCTTCACACCCTCAGAGCAGACATAGACTATGGTTTCGCACAAGCAACCACCACCTATGGAGTCATCGGAATAAAGGTTTGGATCTTCAAGGGTGAGATAGTCCGAGTCGGATCGGGGGAAAATTGATATGCTCGCGCCCAAGAAAGTCAAGTACAGAAAAAGGCAGAAAGGTCGGCTACGGGGACGACCGTTGAGAGGGGCTCAAGTGTCTTTCGGCGAATTCGGCCTAATGGCTATGGATCCAGCCTGGATTACCGCCAGGCAAATAGAGGCCGGCCGAATCGCTATGACCCGCTACGTAAAAAGAGGCGGGAAAATATGGATACGAATGTTTCCGGATAAGCCAATCACCAAGAAACCCGCCGAGACCAGAATGGGCAAGGGCAAGGGTGCTCCGGAGGAGTGGGTAGCCGTCGTGAAGCCAGGGAAGATCATGTATGAGATGGAGGGAGTTCCTGTCGATGTCGCACGGGAAGCCTTCCGGCTTGCTGCTAGAAAGCTACCCATCAAAACTCGATTTATCGTTCGTGAGGAATTGACATGAAACCCCGAGAACTAAGGGATCTCTCAGTTGAAGAGCTTTCCAGCAAGGAGAAAGAATTCTGCGAAGAGGAATTTAAGCTCCGATTTCAGCACGCCACCGGTCAGCTTGAAAAAACGGCCCGCCTGAGGATATTGCGGAGGGAGATTGCTCGGGTGAAAACCATAATGAGAGAAAAGGAGGCGTCTAAATGACGGACTCCTCAAACAAAACTAAGCAGCGTAAGGTCCGCACCGGCGTAGTCATAAGCAACAAGATGGACAAAACGGTGGTTGTCGAAGTAAGTCGGACTGTCATCCACCCTGTGTACAAAAAGTTCGTGCGCCGGAGAAAACGTTTTATGGCCCACGATGAAGAGAACCGTTGCCGGATCGGTGACGAAGTGATGATCGTGGAGACCCGGCCTCTGAGTCGCCAAAAGAACTGGCGGGTCCGAAAGATAGTCAGGGAGGCGGCTCTTCCGGGAGGTTCTGCATGATTCAGCAACAGACCCGTATGGACGTGGCGGACAATTCTGGTGCGAAAGAGTTGTATTGCATTAAGGTATTAGGTGGGACCAGGAGAAAATACGCCAGCGTTGGTGACGTGGTGGTAGTGTCTGTAAAGGAGGCTATCCCTAATTCCAAGGTGAAAAAGGGAGAGGTGCACAAAGCGGTGGTAGTCAGGACCAGGAGAGCTGTGCGGCGGACTGATGGATCGTATATCCGCTTTGACGACAATTCGGCTGTACTCATTAACAATCAGATGGAACCAATAGGGACCAGAATCTTTGGTCCGGTAGCCCGTGAGTTAAGGGCCAAAAAATTCATGAAGATAGTGTCCTTGGCTCCGGAGGTCCTTTGACCATGGCTCGAATTAAGAAGAATGACAAGGTAGAAGTAATTGCCGGCAAAGACAAAGGTCGACAGGGAAAGGTTCTGAGGGTTTTTCAGGACAAGGATACAGCCCTTGTGGAAAGGCTGAATATAGTCAAGCGCCACACCAGGGGAGGCGGAAAGATCGGTAAGCAGGGTGGAATAATTGACAAAGAAGCACCTATAAGACTTTCAAAACTGATATTGGTATGCCCGAAGTGCTCTAAGACATCGAGGATTGGCACGAGAGTCCTCGATGATGGTCAAAGGGTTCGATACTGCAAAAAATGTGACGAACAGTTGGACAGCTAGAAGGAAAAATTCGATGGCTTCGCGGCTCAAGGAATATTACGCAAAATATGTAGTGCCGGCACTGATCGAGCGATTCAGTTACGATAACCCTATGCGGGTCCCTGTTTTGAGAAAAGTAGTGGTAAACATGGGTCTGGGCGAGGCCATTCAAAACGCAAAAATCCTCGACAATTCCCAGCAGGAGATGGCTCTCGTTACAGGTCAATGGCCTACCATGCGAAAGGCAAGGAAATCCATAGCCTCGTTTAAACTCCGTGAGGGCATGACTATCGGTTGTAAGGTAACCCTTAGACGAGACAACATGTACCATTTTCTGGACAAGCTGATCAATGTCGCTCTTCCTCGGGTGCGAGATTTTCGAGGGGTCAATCCCCGCGGTTTCGACGGGAGAGGAAATTTTTCAATGGGAATTAAGGAACAAATCATTTTCCCAGAGATTAATTACGACAAAATCGAGAAGATTCGGGGCATGAATATAACGATGGTTACTTCCGCAAAAACGGATGAAGAGGCTCGGCAATTGTTGGAAAGTCTCGGCTTGCCTTTCCGGAAGTAGATTATTTTTCCTCCAAGGAGGGAGCGTGGCCAAGAAATCGCTAATTGTTAAGGCCGCAAGGCCTCAGAAATTCGATGTCCGGGACTATAACCGGTGCCAGATTTGTGGTCGGCCAAGGGCCTATTACCGCAAATTCCGAATGTGCAGGATATGCCTGAGAAATGAAGCCCTTAAGGGTTATATTCCCGGCATGGTTAAATCAAGCTGGTAGGAGACGTTTGAGATGAGCATGACTGACCCAATAGCCGACATGCTGACACGTATCCGCAATGCCAAACAGGCTCGAAAGGAACAAGTGACCATACCTGCCTCCAATTTGAAGATTGGCGTCGCTCAGATCATGAAGGAGGAAGGATACGTAAAGAAATATAAAGTCATCAGGTCAGCCAAGAATAAGCAGGGTATCCTGAAGCTGACTTTACGTTTCGACGACGAGACTCAGTGCGTAATAGAAGGCCTTTTAAGGGTTTCCAAACCGGGCAGAAGAGTCTACGTTGGTCATGACCATACAATAAAGAGCCATGGAGGCGTAGGAACCCTTGTTCTGTCTACTTCGCAGGGTATCATGACAGATAGAGAAGCACGCCGTCGTAGGATCGGAGGAGAAGTCCTGTGCAGTATATGGTAACGGAAGTCATTGAGGAGATGTACTGATGTCCAGGATAGGCAGGGCCCCCATAGCAGTTCCCGACGGAGTCAAAGTGAGTTTCACTCCTCCCACCCTGCACGTGGAGGGGCCAAAGGGATCATTGGCCATGGCTGTTTCGGATTTGGTGGCTGTTGATTTTGACGCATCAACTATTCGTATATCAGCCCTTCAACAGCACAGAAAATGCCGTTCAATGCACGGGCTGACGCGTAGCCTGATCCAGAACATGGTGACAGGAGTCACTCAGGGATTCACGAAATCATTGGAGATCGTTGGCGTGGGTTACAGAGCTGAGTCCGACAAGGAAACGCTGACTCTGAACGTGGGCTTTTCTGTTCCGGTAGTGATGGCCATTCCCGAAGGACTTGTAGTCGAGGTTGAAAAGAACACCACTATACATGTTCGCGGAATCGATAGGCAGCAAGTGGGCGAATTGGCCGCCCGAATCAGGAGAGTGCGAAAGCCGGAACCCTATAGAGGCAAAGGCATACGGTATGTTGGTGAACAGATCCGACGCAAAGTCGGTAAGGCTGGATCCAAGTAATCTATGCTTGAGTCCGGCCGGCAACTAGGGCATATTTGAGGAATCGTGCATGGCCAGTGACACTGACAAGATTCAGTCGAGAAGGAAAAGAACGAAACGGCTCCGTTTTAGAATCGGAGGGAATCGTGAACGACATAGGTTGACTGTCTTTCGGTCCAACCACAACATTTTTGCCCAGATCGTGGATGATACGACAGGTGTCACCGTGGTACAGGCATCCACCCTCGACAAGGGTTATCGTAAAGGACCGGCGGATCCTTTCAACAAAGAGGTTGCTAGAGAGGTCGGAAAACGCATCGCAGTTCGAGCCTTGGAACAGAACGTTTCGCGAGTGGTCTTCGATAGAGGTCCTTATCTTTACCACGGTAAGGTCAAGGCCCTGGCCGACGGAGCCCGCGAAGCTGGACTGGAATTTTGAGGGATAAAGGAGGAACGGCCCTTTGTTTAGTAGATCCCAGTCAGGAGTAGAAAGTGAACTCAAAGACCGAGTGGTACATCTTAGTCGTGTAGCCAAGGTTGTCAAAGGCGGCCGGAGGTTTTCCTTCAGCGCAGTGGTAGTCGTCGGAGATGGTCACGGTCGCGTAGGTTTCGGTCTGGGTAAAGCCAACGAGGTCCCGGAGGCTATTCGTAAGGGGGTTGATCGAGCAAAGGCCTCAATGTTGGATGTGCCGATCATCAATGGCACGGTGCCTCACGAGATCACGGGAGAATATGGGGCAGCCAAAGTCCTGTTGAAACCAGCGGGTTCCGGGACGGGCGTGATCGCTGGAGGAGCCGTCAGAGCCGTGATGGAAGCCGTCGGGATTCATGACATTCTGACCAAGTGCATAGGAACAAACAATCCGCATAACGTAGTGAGGGCCACATTTGATGGCTTGAAAGGACTAAGAACCCAGCAACAGATTGCTAAGAAACTGGGCAAACTGGATGTGTCCGATGAAGACCAAGATACAGGAGAGGATTAACTTACCGATGCTTAAGGTTACTTTGAAAAAGAGTGTCATAAAGGCATCCAAGGCTCAACGAGAAACCATACGTGGTCTGGGACTAAAAAGGCTTAATTCCAGTCGGTTTCTTGGGGATACGCCCGCGGTTCGCGGAATGATTCGAAAGGTGAATCACCTGGTAGAATTGGAAGAAACTGAGGATTGAATCCCTTTTAAGAGGAGAACCGATGAACCTGTCGAATCTGACAGCACCAGGCAAAAATAAGAAACGTGCCAGAGTTGGTCGGGGGGAGTCCTCAGGCCTTGGTAAGACATGTGGAAAAGGTCACAAGGGGCAAAAATCTCGATCAGGGGGCACCGTGTCGCCCGGGTTTGAGGGCGGGCAAATGCCTCTACAGAGACGCTTGCCTAAGAAAGGTTTTAATAACCCCTTTAAGATCCGTTACCACATAGTCAACATTAAAAATTTGGCTGTCTTGGATCCTGCCACGACGATAACCTCCGAGGTGCTCCGAGACAAAGGTATAGTAAGAGGGCGGGGCCCCATAAAGCTGCTTTCTGGTGGTGAGGTATCGGCGGCTTACAATGTTAGAGTGGACAGGGTCAGTAGATCTGCTGCTGCAAAGATTGAAGCATCAGGTGGTACTGTAGAAGATTAGTCAGCCTCGGTTGTAAGTAATGAGTGTCAGGATGGTTTTTGATGTCTTTAGATTGCTTGCTTAGGAGAGTCTTCCATTGATAGGTTCCATAGGCAACATCGCTAAGATTCCGGAACTCAAGCGTAGGATCATTTTCACGCTTCTTATGCTCCTGGTGTATCGTTTGGGTGTCCATATTCCTACTCCTGGTATAAACACCGCGGTCCTCAAGGATTTCTTCGGAAAGTATGCGCAAACCTTGTTCGGCGTGATCGACATGTTCACCGGCGGGGCGTTGGAAAACTTTTCAGTCTTTTCCCTTGGGATCATGCCGTACATCAGCGCCTCTATTATCCTCCAACTGCTTACGGTTGTGGTGCCTCACCTGGAGCGACTTTCGAAGGAAGGAGAAGCTGGGAGGAAAAAAATCACCCAGTATACAAGATATGGAACCGTGGTCCTTTCGTTGGTCCAGGGGATGGGCATCAGTATCGGTCTGGCCCAGACAGAAAACATGGTCTATATTAACAAATTTTCGTTTGTCATCTTGTCCATGATCACCCTGACGGCGGGAACTGCCTTTATCATGTGGCTAGGAGAGCAAATTACCGAACACGGCATCGGTAATGGTATATCGCTCATAATATTTGCAGGCATCGTAGCCAGAATGCCTTCCGCACTGGGTAGTACTGTTCAGCTTGTTCAGACGGGAGACATGGGCTTTCTTGTGCTGTTGTTGCTGCTAGCCATCATGGTAGCCGTTATAGCCCTGATAGTCTTCGTAGAGAGAGGGCAACGCCGTATACCGGTCCAATATGCCAAAAGAGTTGTTGGTAGGCGCGTATATGGGGGTCAGAGCACTCATTTACCGCTAAAGGTAAACACCGCCGGAGTCATTCCTCCAATATTTGCATCGTCTCTGATTATTTTCCCTGCGACAATTGCTCAGTTTCTCCATGTAGGGGTCATCACATCGATTACTGAGTGGTTACATCCGGGCACAGGTGTTTATGAGCTGTTCTACATCGGCCTCATCGTTTTTTTCTGCTACTTCTATACAGCGGTAACATTCAATCCTGTCGATGTGGCTGACAATATGAAAAAATATGGAGGGTATATTCCCGGGATTAGGCCGGGAAAGAAAACTGCCCAATACATAGACAAGGTCCTCACTCGTATCACATTGGGAGGGGCCATTTACGTATCGGCCGTGTGCGTACTCCCCTCAATTCTCATTCACCGTTTTAACGCGCCCTTTTATTTCGGTGGGACGTCACTTCTTATAGTTGTGGGGGTCGCGCTCGACACCCTTACTCAGATAGAAACCCACATGATACAGAGGCATTACGAGGGCTTCATCCGTACGGGCCGAATCAAGGGGAGGCGCTAGTCGTCGTTTCCGAAGAATGGAAGGTACATGATAATCGTATTGTTGGGTGGACCTGGATCAGGCAAGGGCACGCAGGCTAAGAAGCTCATTGATAAGCTCGGTATCCCACAGATTTCTACAGGAGACATCTTTAGGGCTGCGCTCAAAGAAGCTACTCCGATGGGCTTGAAAGCAAAAACCTATATGGACAAAGGTGAACTTGTTCCAGACGATGTGGTAATAGGCGTTGTGGAAGAACGACTTTCGAAGCCTGATTTGGATAAGGGCTACATGCTGGACGGCTTTCCCAGGACTCTTCCACAGGCGCAGGCTCTGGACAAAGTATTGACAGCCCAAGGCAAGTCTATCAATAAGGCCATCCTTGTAGATGTCCCAGATGAGGAGCTGGTTGCAAGGCTTTCCGGAAGACGTACTTGCAAGAATTCAGCCTGCGGGGCAATGTTTCACGTGATGTTTAATCCGCCAAAACAAGAAAGAATTTGTGACGTTTGCGGCAGTGATCTATACCAGAGAGATGACGACAAAGAACTCGTTATAAGAGAAAGGCTTGTTGTTTACAACAAACAGACGGCCCCATTGATCGACTACTACGAAACCAAAGGACACCTGCGGCGGGTAAAGGGTGTTGGTCCAATAAACGAGATCTTTGCTGCGATAGAAAAGGTCGTAAAATAGGGACGCCCTGTGCATGGAAAGAAGGAGGCGCCCATGAAGGTGCGAGCATCGGTAAGAAAGATTTGCGATAAGTGCAAGATCATAAAACGAAAAGGAATCGTGCGGGTTATCTGTGAGAACCCCAAGCATAAACAGCGCCAGGGCTGAGCCCAGGCTATATCCGTTTTTCAGCCAGGAGGAATATCGTGGCGCGTATTGCAGGGATTGACCTTCCTAGGAACAAGCGCATGGAAGTTGCGTTGACCTATATTCACGGGATAGGAAGGACTACGGCCGGGCAGATTATGAAGGAAATAGGTCTTGATCCTAATATGAAGACGGATCAGTTGACTGAGGTCGACGTAGCCAAGGTTCGTGAGGTAATCGATCGCTCATGCAAAGTCGAAGGCGATCGTCGCCGTGACGTGAGCATGAATATTAAAAGACTAATGGATCTTGGATGTTATCGTGGTCTTAGACACAGGCGTGGCCTGCCGGTCCATGGTCAGCGCACTCACACTAATGCGCGTACCCGTAAGGGTCCAAGAAAAATGCAGATCGGTAAGCGAAAATAGATTCTAAAGATTCTATTGGTGATTAGATGGAGGGTCTCAGGTCCGGCCCAAATTTCTGATTCGGAAAGCATAACAAGGTTGATGCGGTTCTTCTTGCCCGGAAGGTTTGGGCATAGGGAAGCCGGCGCCCTGTAGGATGCGGTTTACACGGAGAATTCAATGCCCAGAAGGCGAGTGGTTCGGAAGAAAAAAGAAAAACGTATCATCCCCAAGGGGGTGGCCCATATTCAGTCTACCTTCAACAATACCATAGTGACCATTACTGATGTCGAAGGCAATGTAGTGGCCTGGTCATCCGCCGGCACGCAGGGATTCAAAGGATCGAGAAAGTCTACTCCTTTTGCGGCTCAGCTTGCCGCTGAGGACGCGGCTCGTAAGGCTATGGATCAGGGCATGAGAAGCGTTGAGGTCCTCATAAAAGGACCCGGCGCAGGGCGTGAGGCCGCCCTGAGATCTCTACAAGCTGCCGGATTCCAGATTACTTTAATCAAGGACGTCACTCCCATACCGCACAACGGCTGTAGACCTCCAAAGAGGAGACGAGTCTAGGGCACCACAAGATGATTTGTTCGCGATAAAACAAAGGAGATTGGCTTGGCACGTTACAAAGAATCTGTCTGTAGGTTCTGCCGTCGGGAAACAACTAAGCTGTTTCTTAAGGGGGATAGGTGTTACACTGATAAATGCTCAGTAGAAAGAAGAAACTTCCCTCCAGGCCAGCACGGCCAAGGCCGAGCGAAAAAACATACTGACTACGGGGTTCAGCTCCGAGAGAAGCAAAAGGTTAGGCGCATCTACGGAGTTTTGGAAAAACAATTTCGAAACTACATCCATCTAGCTGAGAAGAGGAAGGGTGTTACCGGCGAGAATCTCCTCGTGCTGCTCGAGTCGCGTCTGGATAACATGGTTTACCGGATGGGTTTTTCTTCATCTCGGTCAGAAGCCAGACAACTCATCAACCACGGACACTTCCGGGTGAATGGTCGCAGGGTAGATGTGTGTTCTTTCAGAACCAAGCCGGGCATGGTTGTCGAAGTTCTGGAAAACAGCCGTACTATCAAGGCCATCGACGACTCCGTCAGAACGTTGAGCCGTCGGGGAATCCCTGATTGGCTCGATGTCGATGTCCCTAATTTCAGAGGGGTAATCAAAGCAATGCCTACGAGGGATGACTTGCCACCTACGATTAAGGAGCAACTGATCGTAGAGTTTTACTCCAAGTAGATGTTAAGGATGGATCTGTTTGGCAACGTTTGGCTATATCTAGTACTCCCAGGTGTTTGATGACAGATCCGAAAGCACTTCTAGCATCGATCCGGAGCCTGTAAATAAGGTGAAACACGTCTCCTAGAGGCGTTTAAAGTTTGTGTTCACCAGAACGCGCTAATAACAATGAGGGAAGCCATGAGCGATACGGGGCAAACCCTGATGACACGGAATTGGTTGGAACTTCAACGGCCCAACCGTATGGAGGTCGAAGAGGCTACGCACACGCCTTTCTATGGAAAATTTGATTGTTCGCCTTTGGAGAGAGGCTACGGCATTACTTTGGGTAATGCCTTGCGGCGAGTACTTCTTTCTTCACTGCAGGGGGCAGCTATCACAAAGGTTAAGATCGATGGTATTCTACACGAGTTTTCTACCATCCCAGGCGTCAAAGAAGACGTCACTGATTTAGTTTTGAATTTGAAAAGGGTGAACCTAAGACTTCGTACCAATTATCCCAAGACACTCAAACTGGATGTCGTAGGTGAAGGAGAGGCCCGTGCCGGCGACATCTCGAGTGACGAGACAGTCGAGATAATAAACCCCGAACAAATTCTGGCTACCCTGTCCAAAGAGGGCAAGCTGTCTATGACGATGACTGCTGCCTGGGGAAAGGGTTACGTTCCAGCCGAATTTAATAAAGACGAAGAAGATCCCATAGGGACTCTTGCACTCGACTCCGTGTTCTCTCCGGTTCGCAAAGTTAGTTACAAGATAACTAATGCCCGGGTCGGTCGAAGAACGGATTACGACAAGCTCACCATAGAAATCTGGACAAATGGGACCGTTCATCCTCAGGATGCATTGTCGCATGCTGCGAAAATCCTCCGGGAGCAGTTTCAAGTTTTTCAGAATTTTGACGATCAGGACAAACCGGTATACGAGGAAAAGCCTCAACGCGAGCCCGAGGTTAACGAGAATCTTTACCGAAGCGTTGGCGAACTCGAATTGAGCGTGCGCTCCGCTAACTGCCTCAAGAATGCCGACATTCGATTTATAGGGGAGCTTGTTCAACGGTCGGAATCTGAAATGCTGAAGACCAAGAATTTTGGGCGAAAATCTCTCAATGAGATTAAAGAAATTTTGGCTGACATGGATCTCCACCTTGGTCTAGTCATATCTAATTTCCCTTCAAGAGTTGAACTCGAGAGAATGCGACAGGAACGAGAGAACTTCCCGAGTGATTGATTCAAGGAGACTGAAATGCGTCATAGAAAAGCACGTTCCAAACTGGGGATGAGAACTTCACAAAGGGAAGCCATGCTTAGGAATATGGTCACATCTGTATTAGAGCACGAAACCATAGTCACGACCGACGCTCGTGCGAAGGCGGTGAGGGGTTTGGTCGACAAAATGATCACCCTGGGAAAGAGAGGCGACCTCCACGCCCGGCGCCAGGCTATGGCGGTTGTGCGCTCGGAAACTGTTACGACAAAATTATTTGACGATATTGCGCCTCGTTTTTCTAATCGCGAAGGAGGGTATACTCGCGTTATGAAGAAAGGGTTCCGGCAGGGAGATAGAGCCGCAGTTTCCGTGGTCGAACTCGTAGAGAAAAAAATTGAAGAAGACAAGGGCAAGGTAGCGGGTAGAATCAAGGGTCTGAAGGACAAACTTCTTGGTGGTTTTAAAGCCAAAGAGAAGTCTTAGGTAATCCGCGTATCCAATGGTCAGACGGAAATAGCTTTCATGAAAAAGAGCGTATACTGCAAGTGTGCGCTCTATCCTCGTACCGATAATGATATGTCTTAATAACCTTTCCTTTTGTTATCCCCCCCAAAAGATTCCCTTACTGAACAGAGTAAACCTTACTATAGAAAGTTTGTCTTGGGTTGCGGTGATCGGCCCAGACGGGTCAGGGAAGACTACTCTGGGAAAACTTATCAAAGGACTCTTGCAACCTGATTCAGGATCAGTACACGTTAATTCTTCTGAAGTTGGATACGTCGGAGGGGATCCTTATGATTCCTTTGTGGGGACGTCCGTTGAGGAAGATATTATTTTCGGTCTGGAAAATTTGCAGCTTTCTGCTCGTCAGATCAAAATGAGACTTGAGCAGGCCCTTCGCAGAACAGGCCTTGTCGGCATGGAGCGACGGCTGGTGCATACTCTTTCCGGCGGTGAACAACAAAAGGTGGCCTTGGCCGGGGTTATGGCTATGGGGGCTAGAATCCTGGTGCTCGATGAGGCCCTAGCCATGCTCGACAGGGAGGCGCGAGCGGCAATCCGTTCGCTTCTGAACAGCTTACGCCCCGACCCTGGATTGACAATTGTAGAGATTACTCAGGATCTTGGTGATGCCCTGGAGTGTGACAGAATTCTTTTTCTTGCCAATGGCTCGATACTATTCGATGGAAGTCCTGACGATTTTGTTTCAAGTCCCCTGGGTGGCCAGTGGTTAGGCATGGCTTTTGGGCTCGGCGGACTGTTGGGGGCCCTGAACAAGTCAGGAGTAACCGTGCGCAAATCAGCGCTCAAATCGTATCTATATAGTTGTTTAACTAGAAATATTAATCACTAATTTATATTATCTCTAAATGAGTTGAGAATAAGGCCCGTCTGCGGTATATAAGGAGACACTGAATAGCCTGACTTTTGTTCTGAGGAACCGAGTGCCAAAAGGAAGAATAGCCAAGACGTTGACGAAACGAGTACTTGAACGGGTGGTAAGATTCCTGAAATTGGCTTTTGTTTTTGTAGTAGTAGCCTCGGTGGGCCTTCTCATGGGCGTAAAAGGCCTTACTCAGAAGTACAAGCAAGAAGAAAATAGGTTCCTTCTTCAAAAGGAGAATGAGCGTCTTCAGGTGGAGATTAAACTACTGGAGCGCGATTTGACTCTTATTCGCGACAACCCCCAGACCATCGAGAAAATTGCTAAACGGAGGCTTGGGATGGCCAGGCCGGACGAGACGGTGTACATTTTTGAAGGTGGGCTCACCTCAAGCATCTACAACAATGATGCAGAAATCAAACTAGATAAGCCATAAACATTACAGTAGTTAAAAAAGACTATTGATAAAACACTGATTTTGCAGTAATCTTGCGTGGCAAGATGGTAATGCTTTAAATTATAAGGTCCTCGTTGTGGCTGTTTCAAAGGTCATCGGACTGGATATAGGTACTAGTTCGATAAAAATGGTAGAGATAAACCGTTCTCGAAAGCGACTAGACCTGGGATTTGTAGGTCTGGCTCCTTTGTCCCAAGGAGCCATAGTAGAAAAATCAATCAAGAAGCCTGAGGAAGTCGCTGGTAAGATTAAGGAGTTATACAGTAATTCTCGAAGTCGCGTTAGAAATATCAGCACGTCACTAGCGGGAAAGGCGGTAATCATCAAACAGGCGACCATCGCTCTCATGAGCGACCGAGAATTGGAGAAACTGATCCAGATAGAGGCTGAGCCTTATATACCGTTCGACATGGACGATGTGAACCTCGATTTCTTCATTCTGGATGAAACTTCTGGGAAGCCGGGATTTATGGAGGTCGTCCTTGTTGCAGTGAAAAGAGATTTCATGGGAGAATATATCGATTTGATTGCCTCTCTGGATCTTGTCCCAACTGTTGTCGATGTCGACCCCTTCACATTAGAGGTGATGTATGAGTTTTGCTATCCCGACGTTCTCGATGAAATAGTTGCTCTGGTCAACGTTGGAGCGGCAACCATTAATGTCAATATTCTTATGTCCGGTGCGTCTCAGTTCACCCGGGATCTGCCTCTCGGCGGAGATCACGTGACCAAGGAGATAATGCGATTTTTCAATGTAAGCTTTGACCGAGCCGAAAACATGAAGAGGGGGGCTCTACTGGGGAATGTGAGCCCGGCAAACCTTGAGACAATTTTTTCACGCTATGTGGAACTCTATTTGTCTGAGTTAAAAAAAATATTCGATTTCTTTTCGGCAAATGTGTCTAAACATTCTGTGGAAAGAATATTCCTGAGTGGAGGGGCCGCAATCATGTATGGCCTTCCTTCTGCCGTTCAGCGAGAATTCAACGTCCCCGCAGAGGTGGTCGATCCTTTCAGAGGGCTTCAAGTAAACCCGACACTGTTTGACTTGGATTATCTAGCCCACATTGGACCCTCTATGGCAATAGCCGTAGGTCTGGCTTTACGGGACGAAAAGGATAAGTTGGACTAGATGGTAAGAATTAACCTCCTACCCATTAGAGAAATTCTTCGAAATCGCTATCTCAAGAGATTTATCGTCGTATCTTGCGCGGCTCTAGCGGGTACTGTCGGCATAATGATTCTTTGGTACATTGTGGTCAGCGTAGAACGGTCTAATCTCGATGAACATCGAGCAAAGTTGCAAAAAAGGCAGGCGGTGCTGGCTAAAGACAACGAGGACCTAGTCAAGAAAAAAAATGACGAAGGACGGTTGAAGAAGCAAGTATATGAGATTCGAAAGCTTGTTCAGGATCGAGACTCCATTGAACGTTTCATGGCAGCGATATCTCGCGCTATTCCTGATGACGTGTGGCTTGAATCCTTGGAAAAAAACCAAAGTAGAGAGTTTTTGCTCAAAGGTAAAGGTTCGGATAACAATTCTATAATTAATTTCGTTGACAGATTGCAAACTATCAAAGCGAACTTCAGTGACGGAAACCCATATCTGGACACGTCAAGGAAAGATGAACAGGCGTTTTTTGGAGATGTGAAACTTTTGGAAGTCTCGGCTGCGCCGGAAGGCAAAGCAGTCATTAAGGGAAGTATGGACTTCAAAATAATAGGTCGCCTCCGCTAGGACCGTGAAAATGGATTTGCAAGAACTCTTCTTTAGAATCAGTAACCTTCAGAAGAGCCTGATCATGGCCCTCGCATGCATCCTTGTTTTGGTTTTATTTTACCTCGCTGTTATCTCCGGTATGATCGATTCGCATGTGAGGGTGGAAATTTCAAATCTCGAAAGGGAAATTGCAGAGCAAAAAAAGAAACTTGGAGAAGTGCCTGTTGTGAGAGCCAGCATAGAGAATTACGAGAAACAGCTTAAAGATTTATTGTATTCTCTTCCGGAGAATCAGGATTTCGAAGCTCTGTCAAAACAGATTGATAGACTTCTTACAGAAACAGGGGTCGAAACTTTAAGGTTCATGCCTGGGAAGGAAACTATCAACGAAGATCTGTTTATTGCTCCGATGGATTTTCAACTAGATGTGAAGGCTGATTACAGAAAGATAGGAAACTTCATGGGGAGACTTAATAGTCTCCATCGGGTTATAGACGTTCCCAAAATTGCGTTGCGCCCCAGAGAAAAAGAAATAGCAAAAATGTCTCAGGTCGCAATTCTCGAAGCTGCGATAACAGGACGAACTTACCGTCGCCTTTCTACCGAGGAAATCAAGAATATCGAGCAGGCCAAAAAACCTGTCCAAAGCGGTGAAAGGCGCTGAAGAGAGCCGTAAAGGGCGCGAGTTTCAGCATGAAGCTCCGAGAAAACACATGTTCCTTCAGAACGGTTTTCCTTTTCGTTGCTGCCATGGCAGGGCCTGCGATGCTTACCGGCTGTACAGAAGCCAACTTAGCCATAGACTTTATTTTGGGATCACGCACGCCAAAATTTGTCGCTTCCCATCCAATGTCGCCGTTTTCAGGGATTTGGTCTAGGAAACGGACTCCTGGCGAAAAAGGGCTGTTCTTGGAAGAAGCTGCAAATCGGGGGAGTACAATGCCGCCGCGCATCGGGCGGGATGCTAAGCCCGAACTGCCTGTTGATCGCAATATCAAGAATGAAGGTGAAATTGGTCGGAGAGATAAGAGAGAGTCCCTAGACGTTTTGCCTCAAGACCGAGAAGTAGCGCCAACAAATACGATGGCTCCCCAGGAGGCCTTCTCGTTTCCGAGGGATCCTTTCCAGCCGCCGACAGAAGAAGTCCTGCTCGCCGAATGTCCTCCTTCCATGCCGCTGTGTCGGTTTGACCGTTCCCAGTTGAAACTCCGAGGATTGATACAAGTGGGCGACGAGCAATTCAAGGGTATGGTGGAAGATCCCGATGGCAGGGGCTATTTTATAACCCCAGGAATGCAGATAAGCGGGGCTACCGTGACTCAGGTTACAAACAGAGGGATTACACTGTTCGTGCACAAGTCAAAGAAAATCGACTGGATGCTCATTGATGGACGCGATTCCAGGGAGAATTAATTTACGCTCTTAGCTTATCACTTGAAGCATCCGAGCTGACACGAATGTATTTTGATTCCCATTTCGTTGAGGAGACTGCCGAGTTTTTGTCTTGGCGCTCCAGTTTGATCGGCCAGCTTCAGGGCTGTTTTGCAGGAGATCCTGCCGTTGACCTGTTCCTTTCTGATCAATTCTTTGATTTCATGTTCTTCCATGTGTGTCCACTCCTTTCGTGACGGCTGGGGATAGAGTTTCTCTGCATTCTGATCCTTAGGAAATACACAGTAAAATATAATCACTTTGCAATAAGCTGCAAGGAAGGAAAAACATGTCGGCAACCGATGACTTTAAGCCCATAGAGCTTCAGGACAAGGCAATTTTCGATGATTTCCTGACACAGGATCCTCCAGAGACCTCTGAGCTTACCTTCACGAATCTTTTTATGTGGCGATATCGATACCGGCCCCTATGGAGCATTCGGGACAATGCCCTGCTCATAATTTTTCACGAATACGGGCAAGCATTGTCTGCATTGCCTCCCATCGGAAAGGGAGACAAAAGCGATGCTCTCGATTTTGTTACACGATACCTGAAATCCCATTGTGGAGAGGCAAGAATTTCAAGGGTCAGCAACAATTTTTTGGAGCATCATGTGGACAAAACCTTGTACCGGATAGTGGGTGACCGTGACAACAGCGATTACGTTTACCTCGCCGAGAATCTCATTGCGCTGCCTGGAAACAAACTTCACAGGAAGAAGAACCTTGTTAACCAGTTCATTAAGAAACACCGTTTTGAGTATCGGAATCTTACTCATGACCTGGTACAAAGTTTTCTAGGACTCCAGGAAAACTGGTGTGAACTGAGGAATTGCGCAGCAGATAAGGATCTTGCCGAAGAGAATCAAGCAGTGTACGAGGCCTTGATAAACTACGATTCTCTCAGGTTTCAGGGAGGCGCTATCCTGATAGAGGGAAAGGTAGCTGCCTTCTCACTTGGGGAGATGCTAAATCAAAGCACGGCCGTCATCCATATAGAAAAGGCTGATCCCTCTATTACCGGCCTTTATGCCGCCATAAACAATTTGTTCTGTCGCGAGGCGTGGACCGACGCGAAATACATCAACCGCGAGCAGGATCTGGGCCTGGAAAACCTCAGGAAGGCCAAGGAATCATACCACCCCGATCACATGGTTCAGAAGCACACGTTGTTCGCGTGATTCGCACAAACTATATCGACGATCCAATTTTCCTGGGCCGAGGTCCGAGAAACTTGGTTCCGAATTGCCACAGAATGACAAAATAAAACCCCATCGTGATCAATACGGCTGGATGAAGAGTCACGTACGGCTCAATGAACTGAAAGACGGCAAACGAAAATCCTGCCAGAACTATCGGGAAAATGAAATCTCTTTCCCTTATAAAGCTGAAGCGGAAACGGCAATAAACAAAAGTCAGAATCATCATCACCAGCTTCGTCAGAATTATGACAAGGCATCCACCAGCCAGACCGAATGATTCAACGAGGACAGAGTTGAGGATGAGGTTGACTATGGTTGTAACCAGTGAGAAGGCCAGAAGAACTTTCACCCCGCCCGCAACCATCATTAAGTAAGCAAAAAGATTGTTTTCGAACGACAAAACGATTGTCCAGACCAGGTACTGCTGCATCCAAACAGCATCCTTGTACTCGGGCGGATAAACCAGACCTATGATGAGTTGGCTTTCCGCAAACATAAAGAACATTATGGGAAACGCAAAGGCCATAAGCCACACGCCTGTACTTTTAACAAGTCGCTCCGCTTTGTCTCGATCATTCCACCAAAATGACGCAAGGAGTGGAAATATCACCCACCCCAGAAACTGTTCTGAGGCCAATACAGAAATCTCATCAACAATATTGAAAGTGGCGCTGTAATAAGCCACTCCATTCACACCAGTGTAGCTTTCCAGAAAAAATATGTTGGTCCTGTTGTAAACAATTCCCAGGATCTCTATGAGTGCAAATACGCTTGCAGATTTGAATACTTGGAAAACAGAGGGCCAGTCAGAGTGCATGAACAACTTGGAGGGGTAAGCACGTAAGTGACTTGCAAAACCAAAGCCTAGTCTTACAGCGGCTGAGACAATTTTAAACAGGCTTATGACCACGAGATCGAAGCCCATTGCCGCTGTCACGAATCCGTATCCGTATGAAAAAACAGAGCTGGCCATCTTGATGCGGGCCTCTTGGGCCTGTTTGCCTCTCACACGGAAGTCCGCAAAAAAAGTTTCAGCCAGAGCCTCAAGGGCAAATCCGAGGCAAATCAGCACAAGAGCAATGGTAGTCTGGTGAGAAAAGCCGCGATAAAAACCGGTACACAGAACTAAGAACATGCATGGACCGAATAGTCCGAGCTTAATAATGTTAACTCTGTTCAGAATCTCCGGCGCCTTTGCCTGGTCAGCAGCGGTGAGATCCGAAATCAATGGATAGTAGAGCCCGAACTGAATCACTTTCATGACCAGGCTTCCCGCGGCAAGGGCGTACATCACGGCCCCATAGACAGCAGTGTCCAACCAGGCCAGGTAGAGAAAAAACAGCATGTTGCCTATACCGTCCACTCCCTGAGCTGACAATAGTGCCATGAACCGGCTCTGTATGCCCTTTTCTGACGGGGTTGGCGGGTCTTGTGACGGTTCTTTTTTCGGCATAGATCCTTCAAAGGGTGGAAGTGTGCAGGGACCGTAAGTCCAGCCCCAAAAAACGTGTATACTAACATCTTATGCCAGTCAGGGAAAGCCCAAAGTGTCGTTCATGCAAGTCATTGCCAATGCCTGAGAACTTGATCATTCAACTGCCGTCATATTAGGCATCAGCCATATATCGGTACTCCGGCAAGCAGCATTCGTCCCTACCAAAAAAGTTGATCCTTCGTGGTCTAATGACTTTGACTCAAACTCCATTCCTGGGTAAACTGACGACCGACGGGGCAACATTGCTTTGGGCTCAGGGTTATCGCCCTCGCGACCGCGTATTTCTGCCGTTCGGATACAATGTTTTTGCGGCCTTTTGGGCAGGTCACTACGCTTGTGGTCGAACCTATAGCCTTCTCCGTGGAGGAGTTTTCGGTAGGGCCGATGACATAACGAAAGTCAAGGGTGTACTTCTGGCTCCTGCTGCAATTGAAGACGTTGTTCGATCCATTCCAGGTCTGGGCGACGAATACGAGGTGGTTGTAGAAAAAAAAGGCGACATAGATCAAATCACTCTCAAAGTGGAGGTGGCCGAAGACACTCCGATCACAGTCGAAGAGTTGGAAGGACGCTTAACAACAGAACTACGCTTCAAAACCAACTTGGGGTATTATATACAGATACACCCTTATGGTACTCTCCCCCGTTACGAAGTGAAGGCAACAAGATTCAAAGATCTCAGAAAGAAAAAGGACCGGTAAACCATGCAGGATCTTGAAGCAATAAGGGAAATGGCATCCAAGGTGGAAGAGTTGCGAAGAATTGCCGGCAGCCTTTACGATTCTTCGGAAAAGTTTCCGGCCGTAAATAGAAATGCAAAGCGAATCTTGGCAGCCATTGAGATGTTGCGATTGAACTTAGAGGAATAGCCTTGCCGTCAATTTCCCGGGTGGTTGTATGAAAAAGCCCATTTATCTTGATTATAACGGGACAACCCCTCTTGATCCGGAAGTCATAGCTGCTATGGGTCCTTTCCTGGATGAGGAATTCGGCAATCCTTCCAGCAGCCATTGGTTCGGAATCGCCCCGAAAAAGGCAGTGGAGCTTTCAAGACACCGAGTTGCGTCTCTCCTAAATTGCGACCCACAGGAGATTTTCTTTACCAGCGGAGGAACTGAATCTAACAACTATGCCCTTCTCGGAATCGCTCTGGCAAAGCGTGACAAGGGCAACCATATCATTACAAGCCAGATCGAACACCCTTCAGTCCTGGAGGTTTGCAGAGATTTAGAGAAGCGCGGTTTCGATGTGACGTATCTACCGGTTGATGAATATGGCCTCGTATCCCCTTTCCTTGTAGAAAATGCCATTACACCACAAACCATCCTCTTGACAATAATGCACGCCAATAATGAAGTCGGCTCCATTCAACCGATTGCAGAAGTATCCTCGGTTGCCCGTGAACGGGATATTGCAGTTCATACGGATGCCGCACAATCGGTTGGAAAGATTTCGGCCAAGGTAGATGAACTGGGCATCGACATGCTCTCGGTCGCGGGCCACAAGCTGTATGCCCCAAAGGGAGTAGGGGCTTTGTACGTACGCCGAGGAATGGAATTGCAGAAATTGATGTTTGGGGCCGGCCAGGAAAATGGTTTGAGGCCGGGCACAGAAAATGTTCTGGAAATCGTCGGACTCGGCAAAGCATGTGAGATTGCTCAGAGGGATCTTGACGTGAATGCCTCGCATTTGAAAAAAATGCGTGACCTGCTTCATGACGGATTACGCGCTCGCATCCAGCATGTGAGGCTTAACGGACACCCCGATAAGCGATTGCCCAACACTCTCAATCTTTCTTTCAAAAATGTGGACTCTATCAGGATACTTGAGGAAATTGGCCTGGACGTTGCCGTCTCCGCTGGGGCTGCTTGCCATTCGGATCATATAGCTGTTTCGCACGTTTTGGAAGCGATGGCGGTCCCCCTGGAATGGGCTAAAGGTACTCTGAGGTTTAGCGTTGGGAAATTCACTACTGAGGCCGAAATAGTTAGAACAGTAGATATAGTATCCGACACGGTCAAACGACTCTCTCCCATTTAGCTTTGCATGATGGAGACCAGGCGTTCAGCCGGGCACAGGACTTGGGCTTTCCATAGAAAATGAAATGAAGTCTGCCCAGTTGAAAAACACGGTCGGTGGGCGAATAGGGGTGGCTCTTGAATACGTTTTCAGGCCGATGAACTTTGACTGGAGGACGAACATTGCACTCCTGGGAGGTTTTGCTGCAAAGGAAGTGGTGGTGAGGACCCTCGGTAAGGCGTATGGCCACGGCAAGCTTGACGCAGAGGAATCAGACAGCCTGGCAGAGAGACTGAGTAAGCCATCCAAAGCGGAATGCCCTTCACGCATTCAGCCTCATTGTGTTCGTGATGCTATATGCGCCCTGTTTTGTGACCTTGGTGGTGATGAGGCGGGAGACCGGTTCCTGGAAGTGGCCCGCATTTGCCATGGCTTATTCCACACAGTCCTGGCCTATGTGGTGGTGGCCACTGTGAGCAGCGTGGGATTCTTCTTGGGACTGGGCGTGCAAGCTGTTGACTTTTTCATCTGACGTGCTACGTTCTACAGAAAACTGCTATTTTATAATTTTGGTTTAATGTGGAGAACGGAATGCAAACAAATCGGCATTTTGCAACTATGGTCCTGGCAGTTTTCCTGCTGATACTGCTTCTGAGCCCTGCGCAGGCATGGGAATTTAGCCTGAAGGGTTCGTTCAACTGGACTTATGAATGGTACAACCAGACCGGAACCAAGGGTTTCTTTGGTCAATACAACCTGGACAACGGCACAGCGACAAGAACCGCGAATCTCAACTTTTGGAACGGTGGTCAATTCGATACCAACTTTGTCACCGGTTCCCATTCCGGATGGTCGTACTTCAACGTGGAGTTCGAACCGGAAATCAAGATCAATCAGGCCATAAGAATGAGGGGCTTCTACCAACTAGGAACTTGGGGAGACCCAGCCGCTACCGACTACATTACCCAGGATGCCCCCGGAGCCCTCAATGCCTTCAGCGAAGGCCAATGGACGCAGCTTTGGCTTACGGTGAATACCCCATGGGGCGTGTTCGGGGTTGGGAAAAGGCCTTGGAAATTTGGAACTGGTCTTCAATACGACGGCTCAGACGCGGCGACAACCGAGTCCCTTGCCCTTGTGGTGCCGTACGGCCCGTTCGATATTGGCCTCGCATTCTACCCGTACAGGTTCGCGGGTAGTTCGAGCATTCTTCTCACCCACGTGAACCGGAACCGGGTGGGGGCATCCTCTGCCTACGGGGATCCGTACGACCTCCCACATTATTATGCTGAGGACCTCACCACGCCGGGCCAGTACTACAGCCGGGCGGACCGCAGCGGGTCGTTTTCCAGGGATTTCCTGGCCTTCGTAAGCTATTCCAGCGGTCCGATGCAAGTTGGTGTCCTGGGATCCTTTGGTGCCTACCACATCGGTCCAGAAGCGATCTTATTAGGTGATCCCGACCCGAACGTGAACACCTCACCACTGATTTGTCTAGATACAGAGTTCTATCATGGAACAGCATTTGTGAAATACAATGACGGCCGGTTCTTCATAAATGCAGAGGCGGCATGGGTCTACTGGACGGATCGTTTCCAGCCAACTGACGAGCAGGCGCGGGATCCACATCAGCATGTTGAGATGCCCTACACGCGGTATGTGGAACAGTGGCGGGCCATGTTGGAGATGGGCGTGTTCGCAGGTCCGGCCAAGGTGAGCTTCATCACCGCCTGGTCCCCGGGTCCTGACCGAAGGGCCGGCCGATACATTGACCGGCAGCCTGCCGCGTTTGTGTGGCACCCCACCTACGACACGCAGCTCGGCAATTTCAGCGTCTTCAGACCATACAGCTATCTCTTTTCTTACGACTATGGTTCGGGGTTGAACGCGTACAACCTTTCAGGTGACGGGTACCTGAGGGATGCCTTTGTGTTGGCGGGCCGTGTCGATTATGCAGTGGCGTCGAACCTCAACGTGTTCGGGAGTCTCTTCTGGGCGCAGAGAACCTCCCATGGATACCCGTGGGGAGCCTTGAGGCCTAATTCGGGTGAGGATGTCGACGGCAACATCGATTTCTCCCAGGTCAGGCCCGGACCACGAAATATCCCTGGCCCTACAAGCGTCGACAGCGACGGAAATCCGATTGGCGACAGAAGCTGGGTGCCCAATATCCCCCACAGGGCGCTCGGGTACGAGATCAACATCGGGGCTGACTGGCAGCTTCTGGAGGGGTGGAAATTCGGTGTGGTGTTCGGCTACTGGGCCCCCGGAGCCTGGTTCAGCTATGCCTGCGTCGACCGCTCATGTCCGAATTGGCAAGACTTAACATCAACCGGCACCATCCCCGGTCGCACAATAGATCCTGTCATCGGCGGCGAGTTTTCCATGACATTCGAGTTTTAGGTATGAACCAACATTGAGTACCTCATTGTGGGGAGGGAGGACTTGGAATGAAAAAATATGGTGTGCTCGCAGGACTTCTGGCTTTGGCGTGTTGTGTTCACCTGCAACTCGCAGCACCTGGAGAAGTTAATGCTACGGTTTTGAGCGGGGCTTTCAATAATTTCGCAACTTCCGATGAGATAGTGCCTCAACAGAATCACGTACCCGCCGTTGGAATCCTTCTGGCCAAGGGAGCTGCAAACGGTGGAAATGGCAAGGTGAAGAATGGAGACAAATCGGATAAACCTGACCTGAGATACGTGGACTGGTCTAAGCAGTCATCCACCAAGAACGGCAACGGCAATGGAAATGGTAACGGCAACGGCGAGGATGAAGACGAGGACGAAAAAGAAGATGAAAAAAAGGACGGGGAGGAACAGGAAGGCTTTGACCGTCTGTGGGACGTGGTGCTCTATGGTTGATCCGATTCTCCCTCCATGGAATAACATAGGATAAAAGGTGCCTTCCAATTCCGTCTCGTTCAAGGGCGACGACAACCTCCCGAGCATGAATCCGGCTTCAATCCGACATTCGATTCCGCACAGCCCATGTATGGTTCCTGGGCCACGGAGACTTACTCCATGGGGTAGGCGTGTACCCATAGGACCGCACCCAGTTCTACTTTTTTGTCTTTACCGTCGCTCTTCATGGGCTTGTCCGCATCCATGAGCGCGGCAAATCCCCACCATCCAGCCTTGGGCATGGCAAACGAGAAGCAGCCGTTTTCATTGGTCTTGACCACCTGACACATGTGAGAGTCTGTTGGCGCTTTGGTCTTTCCCTTTCCCCAGAATTCAACTTCGACTTCGCAATCTGGAACAGGTTTTCCATCCCTTTGCACCCGGCCGGTGAAGATGTTCCCCGCGTAGAGGCTGTACGGTCTGGTGAGGGGAACTATTTCTGCAGGTAGCCCGGCCTCCTTTGCAATGGGCTTGTCCCACCCTTCCTCAGCACCCAGTGCGTCGACGATAACCTTTGTCACATGGAGGATGAACTTGTCTTCGGCCGGCTCCCAATAAGGGGTTGGAACCAAGAAGAACACGTAATCTGCCGGTTTGGTTATCTTGAACGACCCTTCCCACGTGGACTTGCCATCAACCTTTTTCTCTTTGAGCGTTTCAAGGAGGCTCTTGACCGAATCGCCCTCTACGACTCCGAACTTCTCCGGCCTATCCATCTGCATCTGAGGGCCGCCTTCAAACGGATGGGTGAACTGGATGAGGAGCCCGATTTCCTTTTTGTCATCTTTCCCCACGACGTCATTTGAGGGGATGATCATGGCGAAATGGGCCCACGATACCGGGGAGACAGCGGTGATTATGAAAAGACTGAGCAGAGGGGCGAGGAAAAACTTTTTCATGACCAAGAACTCCTTGTTGAAGAATTTTGTAGCGCGAACCCTGGATAACATGATAAATGTATTTGTGCTACCTGTCAACGGATTCTCTCCCGTCTCTCCTGGCGTCCTTGACAGATGACACGTTGAATAATAACGTAGCAAGAATATACGCGAAGCAACGTGTGAACGTTCGGCCGACTGCTAAGTCTTTCACTTTCGGCCAATTCACGAGGGTGGCACATCATGCATATTTCAGAAGGTGTATTGTCAGCTCCGGTCCTCGGTGCAGGAGCCGTTCTCACCCTTGGAGGCCTCGCCATAGGTCTTCACAAGATGGATTATGACAAGCTTCCCGAAGTTGCCGTGCTGTCCTCAGTCTTTTTCGTGGCGTCTCTCATACACGTGCCCATCGGGCCTTCCGCCGCACACCTGATACTTAATGGTATATGCGGCCTGCTCCTGGGGTGGCTTGCTTTTCCTGCGATATTCGTCGGTTTGACTTTGCAGGCGGTTCTCTTCGAGTTCGGTGGGTTGACAACGCTGGGTGTGAACACCTTCAACATGGCCTTTCCCGCCGTTATTCTCGGGTTTCTGTGCAGGTATTTCATCGAGAGTTCCCACTCTGCGGTGCGTATAGGAGCCGAGTTCGTTGCAGGCGCGGGGGCGATCCTGTTGTCCGGGGTGCTTGTGGCTGCATCGCTGGTGCTGGCGCTGGGCCATTCCATGGAATCAGCGGCCCGCCTGGTTGTACTTGCCCATGTTCCCGTGATGATCATCGAGGGGTTGATAACGGTGTTCGTGGTGGAATTCATCCGTAGGGTGCGTCCCGAAATGCTGTGAGCGAAGGGGTCATGATCTTTGCCGGGAAGGATTCGCAAAATCTGTTTCTGGCCTCCTGGAGGAATCATGAGTGAATCGTCGGGAAAGGAGGTTCCAAACAACTGTGAAGGCTTACGTCATTCGAAGTCCAGGACGGCTCGACTCGCTCTTAGGGGCCGTCGTGTTGATGATTGTGATGGGCATGCTGACCGCATCGCCCGCGGTGGCACACAAAGTGAACGTTTTCGCATACGTGGAAGGCGACCGGGTGATTGTTGACGGCTATTTCAGCGGAGGCGTAAAAGCGCAGAATTCAAACGTAGAGGTGTTCGACGACCAGGGAAAGAAGCTCATAGAGGGGAAGACAGATACCAAGGGAGCTTATTTATTCAAGCTCGAGGATTTGCCTGCGTTCACCGGGGGGCTCAAGATAGTACTCGAAGCCGAAATGGGTCACCGGGGAGAATATAACCTCGCCGCCGGCGATATTCCCCGTCAGGCAGGCCAGTCTAGAGCGCAGGTGAGCGCGCCGGTTCCGGTTGCGGTGGAGAAGGCCACTGAAAAGCCGGTTCAGTCGATACCTCAGGAGTCAGTCGAGGCGAAAACGCCTTCATCCACCTCACCATTGCCCCACCAGGCCATGGACGAGGCAGGCTTGAACCGCACCCTGGAGAGCGTGCTGGACAGGAAGCTGGAGCCTATCGTCCGGATGCTGTGCAACCAGGAGAAGCTCCTGCTCGAAGAAAAGTTCAGTGGTCCCAAGATGACTGACATAATCGGCGGAATCGGCTGGATTCTGGGCCTCGGGGGTATCGCTGCCTTTGCGTGGAGTTTCAAGCGGAGATCGTAAGTAAGGCGCCAGAGGGAAATCCTGTTATGGACATGGAAGAATTCGCATCGGGCGACACCTGGGTACATCATCTAGATCCGAGGGTCAAAATCATCGTGACGCTGGTATTTTCAGTTGTTATCGCCTTGAACAGCCATCTCGAAGCAACACTGATCAGTCTCCTGTTACCTGTAGGGCTCATGGTGTTTGCCAGGCTTGATATTCACCGGGTGCTCATTCGGCTCGCAATCGTTAATAGTTTCATACTGTTCCTTTGGGTCTTCCTGCCGTTCACAACCCCGGGTGAGACGATTTACACTTTAGGGCCACTGAGTATTCAGCGTGAGGGTATACACCAGGCGCTCTTGATAACGCTGAAATCGAATTCCATCATACTGATGGTTGTGGCGCTTCTGGGGACCTCCCAGATATTTACGCTCGTGCATGCCCTGAGCCATCTCTGGGTGCCGGACAAGCTCGTGCATCTTTTCTTTTTCTGTTTCAGGTACATTCATGTGATTCACGACGAGTACCACCGGTTGCTGAATGCCATGAAGATTCGGGGATTCAGGCCGAGAACCAACATGCATACCTATCGCAGCTACGCCTACCTCGTGGGGATGTTGTTGGTGAGGAGTTTCGATCGTTCCCAGAGAGTCCTGCAGGCGATGAAATGCCGAGGCTTCAAGGGGAAGTTCTTTATTTTGCATCACTACGAGATGAAGCGCCATGACTACGCCATGGCGGGATCGAGCCTTGCCTTCACCGCTCTGATCTGGATGACTAGGTAGTCCTGAAAAACACTCGGCAGCAGCGGAAATCGGAGCATACATGATTCGGTTGAGAGATATACGCTTCCATTATGGCTCCCGGTACATTTTCGACGGTTTGAACATGGATATCGAACCAGGTGATCGCATCGGGCTTCTTGGTGCCAACGGCTGTGGAAAAACCACGCTTTGCCACATCATCATGGGGTTGTTGACGCCCGAATCAGGCGACGTGGAGATTCTCGGTAAGAAGCGGATGAAGGAGCATGATTTCGCGGATATCAGGGGCAAAGTAGGCTTTCTCTTTCAAGACTCGGATGACCAACTCTTCTGCCCCACGGTGATTGAAGATGTTGCCTTCGGTCCCCTTAACCTGGGACAAAGTGCGGACGAGGCGAGAAGAACAGTTTCGAAGACGTTGGAGTCACTGAAACTGACAGGATTCGAAGAGCGTATCACGTACAAACTGTCCGGCGGTGAAAAGAGATTGGTCTCTCTGTCTACCGTCCTGGCGATGCAACCCGAATTCCTCATCCTTGACGAACCCACCACCGGTCTGGATGAAAAAACCACCCACCGGCTCATCGAAATTCTTAGCGAATCCAACCTCGGGTACATGATCATCTCCCACGACCGCGATTTTATCAAGCGCACCGTAAACAAGCTATTCCAGATGACCAACGGACAGATAAGCCCCGCTGACTGGACCAGCCTCGAAATGTGATTGCGTATGGGTGCGGCCTTCTTTTTCACAATTCCTAAGGCGGACTACTGATGACAAGGCGAGTCTGACCGAAACACTTTCTTTCGAAAACAGTGACACATGAATGCAAAATGATCAAACTCCGTTGACCTAAGAAGAGTGTCGGTATAATACAGATGTCATCGCTACGCGATTGCTGTCGCGCCTTGCGACCATGGTCCAGGGTACTGGACGGCAATTTTTGTTAGGAGTTTTCCCTTATGGCCACTGACTTTACTTTTGCCTACGGTTCCAGTATGAACAGGTCGGATCTGCGCTCCTGGCTTGAATCAAATGGATACGACTCTTCTCTCATTGTAAATGCCCTTCCCGCGACGTTGCAAAACTACGATTTTGTTTGGAATTACTACTCCCAAAAGCGAGCCGGCGGTGCTGTGAACCTTGAGCACAAGGAGAATGCCCTTGTATGGGGGCTGCTGATAGAGTTCGATGAGTCTCTCTTGAAAGCTTTCGATCGCAAGGAAGGGCATCCTTATTTTTATTCACGAGGTGAACAGCGTATGCCCGTTCTCCGGATGGATGACGGTAAAGAGGTGTTCGCTTGGATTTACTTTGCACGGCCCAACAAGGGGGGCCGACGGGATGTTTGGCCTACCCGTGAGTACAGGAGAATCATTCTGGAAGCAGCGGACTTCTGGAACTTTCCCGAGGATTGTGTGCGGAGAATTCAAGGATGGCAGACACAATAAAGGACAAGAGAGGGGCGGACCGCAGTCGCTGCCAAACGTCCTACCAGGTCTGTCCGTTCATGATGAGGATGACGGGACGCCCGTCACCACCTAAGTTTTTTCGTTAACAGTTTTAATCCTTTTAAAAACGAAACACTAAACCAAAAGTGCAGCTCCACCGCGCAGGCGGCTTTCCTTCATCATCTGGAGGACTGCGTTGGCATCTTCCAGAGGAAATGTTTCCACCACGGTTTTGACGGGAACTTCTGCGGCTTCTCGCAGGAGTTCTTCCGCATCTCTCCTTGTGGTGTTGGCCACACTGCGCATGGTCCTTTCGCCATAAATTAGTTTGTAATCCATCGGAGGAATTTCCGTCATAGTAATCCCTGCAAGCACCAGTGTGCCACCTTTGTCCAAGGCATCCAAAGCGCGAGGAATTATATTTCCCTCGGGAGCAAATATAATGGCGGCATCCAAAGGATCCGGCGGCAACTGGTCGCTCGTTCCCACCCAGGCAGCCCCCAATTGTCGAGCCAAATCCTGATGATTCGGGCTGCGAGTAAACACATGCACTCTGCAACCCCGTTTCACAGCGATCTGAATGACTACATGGGCGGAATTTCCGAAACCGTACATGCCCAGACTTCCCCCCAGTTTCATTTCGCTCAACTTTAGCGCGCGGTAGCCAATCACTCCACCACACAGCAGTGGGGTGGCTTCGGTATCGTCAAATGATTCCGGAATTGGGAACGCCGATTGCTCAGGGACGACCATGTACTCCGCATACCCCCCGTTTTCATGAAAGCCGGTGAAACGGGCTGCACCACATAAATTTTCTCTGCCGCGAAGGCAGAACTTACAAGATCCGCAACTTGAAAAGAACCAGGTGACGCCGACACGTTGATTGTGTGTGAACCGGTTGGCATCAGGACCTCTTTTTTCAACCCGGCCTACCACTTGATGACCCGGTACGAGAGGAAGCGTCGGAAGCTGGAGATCGCCCTCAACCGAGTGAAGGTCTGTATGACAGACCCCGCACGCCTTTACCCTTATGAGTACCTCTCCTTGCCTGGGTTCTGGAACTGGGATGTTGGTTTGTGTGAGAGGGTGCTCGTGGACAGGGCATGTACGTTTCAGAAGCATTACCTTCATAGGTGATTCCTCGGAAACTCTTTGCCCAAAGTCACTTTATCACATGGGTAGCAAGAGTGGTCTTGTCGGAAAAAGTTGCGGTGACGACCAAACGGGTCTTGGGGTCTGACAATAATCCATTGTCCGCACCGTAAAGATAAAGTGTAACCCGCCCGGCTACCGGCACTTGAAGCGGCCCGCCTCTTTCATTTATCAGCTTGTAGATCTTCGGATACAGAGCGATACCAAGAAACATAGTCGGAGATTTTGGATCACTAGACCAGCGGACTGATCCATCATCTCCTGCGATGTCAACTTTGACAAGCTTCTTGTCCTCAACCTGCAGCTTCATAATGAAAGTGCCATCAAGGTAACCATCTTTTCCCGGCCTCGTTGAAGTGTTTACCAGATCCGCTATGAATCCTCTAAACTCACAGGTTATGATGCCCCTGGCCTTCAAAGCTTCATCAGTTCCCGGAGCGACCGTAGAAGTGGTGGCTGGAGACCGGGTGACAAATTGCTGAAACGACGAACCGTCCGCCAAGTGCACTATAACTCTCAAAGTAGTGCCACCCGAGGCAAGGTTGCCGGCGTCAGCGGCATACAAATAGAATTGGACCCGGTTGTCCACGGCTATTCTTATCGAGCCGTCCGGCTTGTTCAATAAAGCAGTGGGTGCTGTCTGATAGGCAACTCCTAGACCCCAGGACGCGGGATCAATTCCGCCTGTAGCCCAATTCCCCGACTTGTCATCCATACTTTTAATCTCAATGCCGGTGATGAAGGTCCTAGGCGCTATTTCGATGTCCAGGTCGAACAACGCGTCAGCAGATCCATCAGGTTTGATCTCCGCGTATCGACCTACAGCATCAGTAGAGGCAAATCCCAGCCAAGTCACCAGAAAGTTCACTTTCGGCCCGACAACCTGCTTCTGAAGAGTTGACTCCTTCGGCGCAGTCTCCTGCTTCTGAACCGGACACCATGAAATTTCCCCATCCGAAAAGGTCGCAGTTATGCGGAAGTTTGTGGCGCCCCCTGCTATACTTCCATTGTCGGCAACATAGAGGTTGAGATCGACCCTGTCATTGACCTTGATCTTTACGGAGGCATCACGATTATTCAATAGACGAACAGGGTCTGATGTCATGGTTACGCCAATGGCTCCGTTGGTACTGCTTTCGATAGTGTCCCAAACGGCAGGGACGCCATCCACGTTCCTGATTTCTATGCCGGTAATCTCCTTGTCGCGAGCTTCAACCATTAATTCGAACAGGCCGTCTCCCTTATCGTCTCCTCCGATCTTCTTGCTCGGGCTGACAGCGTCATAGTTGCTTATGCCCTTTAGATAGGCTGACATTCGGACAGAGAAAACGCCTGGCCGGGTGGATTGCACCGTGGTAGGTGAACCTGCTTCAATTTTTACCGGGGAATTCCAAGAACTCCCGTCGGAGTAAACGACTCTCACCTGATATTTGCGGTCTTTCTGAGAGAAATTACCGTCGTCGGTAATGAACAGTAGAAGCTGGCTGGATTGCAGAGGAGTAAGATTCAAGTTTTCTCCCCCCGCTCGATTTATTATCTCCGATGGGTTCTTTGCTGCAGCAACTCCGATAAAAGCAGCTCCGGCGACCCCGGTTGCGGTACTCCACAGGCCCGGTGGATCAGAGGCGAGAATTTCTATCTCCCGCACTTTTGAGGCGCCTGGACCGGGTTTGACGCTGAGAGAGAAAACGGCATCCGGTTTGCCATCGGGCTTTGCGGACGTCTTTCCTACCCGGTCACCACTTTTGACACCCAGGAAAATGCATAACCCCTCAGAGGGCGTCTGGGCGAGACACTGCACAGACAGAGACGCTATCATCCCCACCATGAGCACACGGAGACAAATTCGGATGGAGGTCAGTGCAGGCAGAAGACGCCTCCCCTTGTGCAAGAGCCTAAAAAGACTAAAATCCCTTTCAGTTTTAAATCTAGTTAATAACACTTCGAAATGTCAAGCCAAAATTCCCCTTTAGGGCGTGCGCCAAGCAAATATCGTGACCCGGCGGGGGCCAACCAGCCATGCAAAGCTATTTCTCACAGGTCAATGAATGCCGTACGCGTAGCCAATGCACCTCAAATACTTGAGTCGCCTTCCGGTGATTTGTCCCCACTCCTCACTCAGCGATAAATGCCAAATAACGAGCCGCCGTATGGAATTGGAGGAAATGAACAACAATATACTGCTTCTCAAAAGTCTTTTCGGTCAGGCTAGGAGCGGCTGCATCTTGTTTGCCCCCGATACGTAAAAACCTTTGAGAACTACTACAAAATACATGGGGTGATGCATACTCCAAACTGGTGTGAAGTGAAATGGATCCCCAGCCTGTCACAATGGTGCCTTTGAGTTGACACTGTCTCGTCTGGAAGTCTACAATCCCAAGCGATACGGGACTAGAGTGCCGGGAAGAGGAGAATGCAGTGGTAAAGATAGGTATGATCGGTGGATCCGGCTTTGATGATCCGGATTTTCTTACGGACGTTCGAATCCTAAAACGGGGAACACCTTTTGGTCCACTGTCTGCTGATTTAATAGTTGGCAGTGTAGCCGATACTGAAATAGTAATCATGCTGCGTCACGGAAAAGGTCACAGAATAAGACCTTCCGCGATAAATTACAGGGCCAACATTTGGGCTATGAAGCAAGAAGGCGTCACTCACGTCATAGCTACCACGGCCTGTGGTTCGCTCAGGGAAGAAATTGAGCCCGGTCATCTTGTTTTGCCGGATCAATTCATAGATTGGACCAGGACTCGCAAGAGTACTTTCCATGAAGGCGACCAGGTAGTTCACATGGCCGTCGCGGATCCTTTCTGCGAGAGACTCCGGAGCATTCTGATAGAAACGTGTGTCGCTGAAAAAATCGTTCACCATCCTAACGGCACGGTGATCACTATAGAAGGGCCCAGGTTTTCCACTCGGGCCGAGAGCCGCATGTTCAGAATGTGGGGCGGAGACATTATCAACATGTCCACTGTCCCGGAAGCCGTTCTCGCACGGGAAGCAGGCATCTGTTACGCGGTCGCGGCCATGAGCACCGACTACGATAGTTGGCACCACACCGAAGCCCCAGTAACCTGGGAAATGATTGCTGAAACGATGAATAAGAATGTAGACAACGTAAAGAAAATGTTTTTCCGGTCTCTGAAAAAGATAGATTATGAAGATTGTGCTTGTCGTACAGCCATAGAAACCGCAACCGTCTAGCAAGGCAAGAGGAGAGTCGGAACGAGAACCCTTGTTTTGTTTGATATAGAGAAAGGCAGCGTGACATGGAATTAGCGAAACGAATCGATGTAGCGATGGGGCGGCAACCTGTTGATCTCCTGCTCAAGAACGGTCAACTCATCAACGTATTTTCCGGTAGTATACATCCCGCTTCGGTGGCGATTCACGAGGGCCGTATAGCTGGGTTCGGCGATTACGACGCCGTCGAGGTCGTTGATCTGAAGCGGCGTTTTATTGCCCCCGGCTTTATCGACGGACATCTACATCTCGAATCGAGTATGCTCGCAATTCCTGAATTCGCCAAAAACGTAGTGCCGCTAGGTACTACCACCGTGGTTGCCGATCCCCACGAGATTGCAAATGTCCTGGGTTTGATTGGTATCCGTTACATCCTGGAATCTAGTGAGGGATTACCTCTCCGAGTGTTTATCATGTTTCCATCCTGTGTGCCTGCCACTCCTTTTGAGACGTCAGGGGCAGAACTCACTCACCGAGAAATGGAGCTTTACAAGGATCATGAGCGCGTCCTGGGACTCGCAGAGATGATGAACTATCCGGGAGTCCTATTTACCGAGCCGGAGGTCCTGGCAAAGATAATGGTTTTCAGGGACAGGGTGAAAGACGGCCATGCCCCGAATTTAACGGGCAAAGAGCTGTGTGCATACATCGCAGCCGGTATAGGGTCCGACCATGAGTGTACACGCCTGGAAGAAGCGCGGGAGAAACTTCAAATGGGTATGCACATCATGATAAGAGAGGGATCGGCCGCCCAAAATTTGGACACTCTCCTTCCTCTCGTTAATGAATACAACTCGCGCAATTGTTTTTTTGTGACGGACGACTTGGACCCGCACGACATACTTGCAAAGGGCCACATCAACAGCATCGTCAAATCGGCCGTAAACAAAGGATTGGACCCTCTCAGGGCAATTCAGATGGCAACCATTAATACGGCGTCATATTTCGGACTCAAAGGACTGGGAGCAATACTGCCTGGATACACGGCCGACATACTCGTAATTGACGATCTCAAGGATATGAGAGTTAGTGCAGTATATAATGCCGGTCGGTTAGTGGCAGAACAAGGAAAGCTGATTGTTTCTTCACAAGCCGTCACCCCCATAGAACTGCCTGGCAGCATGAATGTTTATTGGCAAAAAGTGTCGGATCTCTCGATCAAGGATCAGGGCAAAAAAGTAAACGTCATACAAGTTGTTCCAGGACAAATTCTCACCAAAAGGGTTTTGGAGCAACCCCTGGTTGTTGACGGCCTCGTAGTTGCCGACACCGCGCGAGACATTCTCAAAATTGCAGTAATAGAAAGGCACAGGGGAACAGGTAATTTTTCCGTAGGATTGATACGCGGCTTTGGTCTTAAACGGGGAGCTATTGTCTGCACGGTAGCCCACGACTCTCATAACATAATTGTGGTGGGCGTCAATGATGGAGACATGCTTGCGGCGGCTCAAGCAGTAGTGCAAATGAAGGGAGGGATGGCAGTGGTGGACGAAGGCCTGGTAATTGCCGGATTGCCTTTGCCAATCGCCGGTTTGATGTCCGATAGATCAATTGGGGAGGTTCAGGACGGCCTGGAGCAGGTGGTGGAAGCAGCTCGAAAACTGGGTTGTACGCTCGATCATCCGTTCGCCACTCTGTCCTTTATGGCCCTCACTCCAATTCCTGAACTGAAACTTACCGATCAGGGCCTTTTCGATTCAGTGAATTTTACCTTTATCTCCCTATTTCAGGAGTGAGGTTCCGAAGTCAGGGGACGGTATTCCCATGCAATCAGGCTTGCCGCGATGCTCAACCGGATGTGACGACTAGCGTTCCGTCCCGCAAATAAGTTTACATATTCCCCCGACCTTTTTTAGGATTGAGTCTGCCGTGGCCGTCCAAGCAAAAGGTCGAGCGTGTTGATTATAATGGGAAACTAATTCATCGATCTTGGAGACAAGCTCTTTAGCGCTCCTGTTTATACTTGACGTATAACATATTTGGCAATAAGGGGTATGCATCGCGCGGTTTTGAGCTTGTCAAGAAAAAGTTTGCGCACGGATAGACCTTTCGAGTATGATGTAGTGTCTCAATTTAACAGATGGTTTTCAACTGGGAGCCTATCTTGAATCTAAAGGGGTTGTGTGGGATTCAAGAAGAAAGAGGTGCGTCATGGCATTTCCCGAATCATTGTCATGGACTTTTGAAGGGGAAGAGGCCGACGAGTTTGTGGCAAAAATTTCGCCTAATGAGAGACCGCGACCGCTAGTTACCGGAAGTCGGCATCCGATGGCCGACGTTCATAGAACCGTTGTTGAAAATGCCCGGAAACGTAAGGCGGAACAGAGTGCGCGGGATCGAAAGGAATAGGTTCAGGTATAAAGACTGGATATTTCAACCTGTAGAGCGTGAGCAAGGAACATACGAGTTTGATTGCGGAGTTCCAGAGATCAACAAGTTCTTCACGGAGGAGTTTTTCCATTATGAAGACCTCCTTCTTACGAAGACATACGAACTGGCTACCGAGGAAATTTTAGCCGAAACTCTCCCCCCATTAGCATTTATAAGCTACTGCAACGATTCGGCTCAAATAGAGAAAAATGTTGCAAAGATCGCTCCTAAGCCAGAGGGAAAAGACTTCCTGCGGACGTAGTACCCGGCAGTAAAAATTACATGGCTCGGAGTCAGCAAGGATTCCCATCGAATGGGGGCTGGAACAGACATGCTAGATATCACCAAGCTATTGTTCGCCTCCGAAGAAAACAGAACGGGCTGTCGTATTATCACCGTGGACGCCCGTAATGCACAGGAGGCCATTGGTCTGTACACGAAGGCGGGATTCGTTTTTGCCAATGATAACAATACGCCAGCAACGAACCCCGGAAAACGAATGTACCAAATGGTGTTCAACCTGCTCGGACCGTGGGAATATGACCACACCCTCCTTCAGCCATTCGAGTGCGGCAATAACCCCTCTTAGGCATTGGGTCTCTCAACTAATTCTTGGAGATCCCACAACTTATCAGTAATTCCAGCTTCCATCGCGGGTCTCTACGATGTGACATCTTCATACCTGGAGGGGCAGTGCAACGAGTTCGCAGAGTATGAATTTGACCGGGACAAGAAGACACGTAATAGGACTTGACCAACGTGTAAAACTGCCTGGTGGGCGTGAGATGGAGTGCAGGTGAAGACCACCACCATTGGAAAACTCCGGTCATACGAAAAAACGGCCAAAAGTACAAGTACTTAATGATTGTCATCGCGATATCAGTTACATGGAAGTCTTTAAACCAGCTCTAGCGAAGGGAGGTCCCCTGACCCTTAGGATGGAGAATGGGCGATCCTGAGAGATTGTTTTCAGTTCTGACAGAAAAGAATTTATATGCGTAAATGGCGGCACAGGCAAACATGATAAACCCACCAAGAAGAAACATGACCTGAAGACCGTACAGATTGGCGACGAATCCCCACCCCAGTACCGAAATGTTAATCCCCACTCCGAATGATCCGGTAAAAAGAGCTACTACCACTGCTCGATTACCATCTGTTGACCTATCCAACATTTTTGCCATCATGGCAGGATAAGAAAGCCCTTGAACCACTCCGAACAGGGCACCTAAAAATACGGACTGAGTCAGGGATCCCAAGCGAGAAGTGAATGTGAGTAAGAAGCCGAAGCCGAGCAAACATGAAAAAATCAATTTTTGACGGCTCACGTTATCAGCCACACGACCCAGAAGGACACGAACTGCCACAAGGCTGCACCCGTAAGAAACAAAAAAAATCCCTGCCTGAAAGCCGAGACTCTTGGCATGAAGTGGAAAGAAGGTGTTCATTGCGGCAAATCCGGATCCACATACAGCGGCTATGATCATCATTGCCAGGTGCCCGTCTTGAACCGCAGTAGGAAAGAAACCCTGCATCCTTGATCGTCCGGATTTACGGCTCTGTTCATTTACTAACATGGCGGCAACAAAACCGATCAGTCCAAAGCCCATAAGAAGGAGAAAGTAGGCGCTGAATCCCCACTTTAACAGAAAGGTCTCACCGAGAAATGGCCCGACCGCTACGGCGATAGACCCGGACACGCCAAACAGTCCGATGCCTTGAGCCCTTTTTTCCGGAGGACAGAGATCCACAATTGCTGTTGAACAGCCGTTGAAGCAGGCAGCAAATGCAAAACCCTGAACCAGGCGTACAAGGATCATCAGTGGAGAGTACGTGTCAAAAAACAGAAAAAATCCATTTGTGAGGCCCACGATCAGGATTCCCCACAGTATGAAGTTCTTGCGACCATATCGGTCCATGAGTGGTGCAATCAGTGGGAGCGCGCCAAGAGAAGTTACGCCGATTGATCCCATGACCAGACCTACGTCCAGATTGCTACCCCCCAAGCTAACGATAAAAAATGGAAGGAAACTCCATGTTGCAACTACGAGGAACAGACACAAATTGGTAGCAGCTAACAACAAGAAGGGGCCGCTAATAAAAAAACCCGGCATTAGAAAAACATCCTTGTCCAAGGCATGGCTAGACACAGCAGAATTAAGTTACGGAGCAACATCTTTTCCAACAAGTTTCCTGCCTCAGGGCTGAACAATTGCAAGAGTATCATTTGGGTAACTACGTCACATGTACCGACCGTTACAGATTGAATATGTTCAAGTCCAATCAATGACTCTTCATTAAGCTACTCAACGTCTCCTGTCTGATGACCCGTCAACCGCGGGTTCTGCTTGTCTTTCAGAGCCTTTTCGGTCCCTCCAAATGATCCGACGTGGGGGCCTATTACCAGTGTCGGCTCCAGGAACGTATCCTTCAACTGGTGGAGCCGGTGGACCGGCCACATCCGGTCTATATGTTTGTTGCTCGCTAACGTCTGGTTGAGGCCGACGCGCGTCGGTTATGTCCTCTTCTAAAACGCCTGGTTTCCTCGTCGGTAAGACGTCTTTCTGGAAGACATTTGCGCAACCTGAGAGGCAGAAAAGAAACAACAAGACTCCAAGTGTCCAATACACGCCGGCTCCTCCAAAAGCCCTACAATAATTTGGGATCTACAGGTAGTCAAGGGCAAGTGGCAGCAAGATTTCTCTGCCTAGCAAAAGAATCTACCGCGCAGGCAGACGATTCACCTGTTTATTCCTAGACGGCACGACCCCGTACTCGGCGGAAAAAACTTGGGTCGCAAATGATATGGGACCCCTGCATTGACTGACCCCAACGCCCATAAAACGATAATCCGTATTAACGATATTTTTCTTGTGTTCCTGACTTTTCATCCAACCTTGAACGACTAATGAGGCCCATTTCTCAGCGTCTTTGAGCTTACTGTGATATGCTACATTCTCTCCTCCGGACAAAACTCGTACGCTTTTCAATCTTTCCTCGAATTTCTGCCAACCCTTCGGAAAATCATCGGACTCGTGCTTTAATGTTCCAGCATCACACATATTTTGGCTGTGTTTCCGAGCCATCCAGACTAAAGCGCTGCTTGGTGCAAAAGGTGTCAGACCAAGTTTTCTACGTTCCTTGTTAGTACAGTCGAGTATGGCACGTTCTTCCACCGACAGAGCCGCAGCCGTGTTTGCCGTTGAGAACTTTTCGGACTCCTTAACTGCCCTGTTCAATTCGGAATTGCTAGAACACACCAAACTTGTTGATAGAAGAAACCAAATGGCAATAGACATGATTTTTCGCATGCGAGAGTCCCAATCATTTCGGCTTCCTACTCACCGAGGTGCCTTGCCGGTCCTTTGAACTGGATCAGATGCTGTCTTCAGACCAGAAATGGGAAGCAGTGAACCACCCTCTTTCCACAAAGCATCCCCGTGCTTTCAGGGGACGCACGAATGGCTAAAATAGGCGGTTAAACATAACATGCAATTGGAGGACCACCGTAGGGAATCGACAAACAAGTTTGGTTCATCTAGTCTCAGTGAGGCGGTAAACAGAACGGTACTGCCACAGGATTTTCCGTTTGCCATCAACGAGCCGCAAGTCTATACTCAAAATGGGCAATGAGCAGAGTGGTAAATGATCTGACGCCGGTAGAAAGAGCCGATTGCCCCTGTTGGGCAGTCCCTGAAGGGCGACCTCGCGATCAGGCACTGTCACTGCCTGAACATAGTGGAGGAGAGACCTGATTTCAACAGAAAAAAAATCATCCGGTCAACACCCTGGGTGGTTCCAGTCTCCAGACCTCAAATGGACGGCGGTTGTTGCAATACTACTAGTCGCCGCGTCCCAGGGCCAGAGTGCATCTCGGCAAGACACCGCGGCCCGGGCCCGAAGTAGAGACTCCGCAAGGATTTCGATCCTCATGGCAACCGGAATGCCGGGTGGAACTTATTATCATGTGGGTTTAGGCATGGCCTCTCTGTGGACCACTAAACTACGGGGAATGGGCATAAGGGTTTCGGCTGCTATTTCAGAAGGCTCCAGGGAAAACATTGAAGCTATCCGAATAGCAGATGCAGACATTGTTGTGGCAGAAGATTTTTTTTGCTCTATGGCTTACACCGGGACCAGCGTTTACAAAGGACAGCCGCTGACAGAACTGCGCGCCATAACTTCTCTTTGGCCCGAAACTGTCAATCTGTTGATTCGATCTGAAAAACTGAAAACCGGGACACTACAAGATTTGGAGGGACTGACTCTTGCTACTGGTTTGCACGATAGTGGAAACAAATATACCACCGAATTATTGATAGATTCTGAAAAATCCCTAAGACATACGGTCAGACTGCGCTCGATGAGTAATGCGGCCGCTGTTGAAGCCTTACGAAATGGAACGGTTCAAGCCGTTGATTTAACTGGAGGAACTCCGGTCCCTGTGATTTCAAGTCTTTTTCACGAAGGAAAACCATATCTGGCCTTTCTGGAAATAACCGATTCGCAGATGGAAGCTGTTCGAGCAGAAGGATGGACCAATGTATTTCGCAGCGTGATCCCACCAGGCACTTATTTTGGTCAGGACAAAGCGGTGAACTCGGTAGGGCAAATGAACGTCCTAGCCACAACAGCCGCTTTGGACCCGGATGTCGTGTATGCTCTCACCAAAACGCTTTATGAGAATCTGGATTACATGGCACGAGTTCATCCGGCATGTCGTAGTATTGCGCTGGACAAGGCTTTTGAAGGAATAACCGTGCCTCTCCATTTGGGTGCAATTCGTTATTACAGGGAGAGACAAATCAGAGTTCCTGAGTCTCTCATCCCTTGACAGTTGTAACGTGTCTGAGAAGTTCATGTATTCAGCAATGTCGAGCAGGACTTTTAGAACGACCGAAACAGTTCAAGTGGGAAAACCCGGATAGGCTCACCGGACCAACCCAAGAACTGAGTTCAGGTCAGCAATTTCCTCACGGAGGTATTTTTTATGAAGGAAGCAGTAATCGTGGATGCCGTACGTACACCGGTCGGCTCATTTGGTGGCTTTTTAGCCGGGATATCGGCTGTTGAGCTTGGGACCATAGTGGTTAAGGAGTTGATCAAGAGAACCGGCCTGGACACTTCAACTATTGATGAGTTGATCTTTGGTTGTGTACTCCAGGCTGGACTAGGACAGAATGTCGCTCGCCAGGTACTGATTCGTTCCGGTATACCGCAAGAAGTTCCGGCAATGACTATCAACAAGGTTTGCGCGTCAGGCTTGAGGGCAGTTTCTTTGGCTGCTCAAATAATCAGGCTTGGGGATGCCGATGTCATTATTGCAGGCGGCACTGAAAACATGTCGGCTGCCCCTTATGCCACCGGCAATGTAAGGTGGGGAGCCCGCATGAACAACAGCGTCCTAACAGATCTGATGATTCATGACGGTCTTTGGGAGATTTTCAATAACTATCACATGGGAATGACAGCAGAGAATGTGGCGGATCAATTTTCCATTTCTCGTGATGAGCAGGACGATTTGGGGGTTATGAGTCAGCAACGCGCAGAGAATGCTATCAAGAGTGGAAGATTCAAAGACGAAATAGTTCCCGTAGTAATTCCCCAGCGTAAAGGAGACCCCAAGGTCTTTGACACCGACGAACATCCGCGTATGGGCACAACCAAAGAGGCCTTGAATAAGCTGAGTCCAGCATTCAGGAAAGATGGTACTGTCACTGCCGGCAATGCCTCCGGGATAAATGATGGGGCGGGGGCAATTCTTGTCACGTCCGCAGAGAAAGCGAGAGCACTGGGTCTAAAACCTATGGTCAAGGTTGTCTCGTACGCATCTGCCGGGGTGGACCCCAAAATAATGGGAATAGGTCCCATCCCTGCCACTAGGAAAGCCCTTGAAAAGGCCGGATTGACTCTGAATGATATAGATCTCATTGAAGCCAACGAGGCCTTTGCTGCCCAGACTCTGCAAGTGGCAAAGGAACTCGGATTTGACATGAAAAAAGTCAACGTGAACGGTGGCGCTATAGCACTAGGGCACCCCATAGGGGCATCCGGAGCACGTATTTTGACGACCCTGCTCCATGAAATGAAAAAAAGGGATGACGTCAAGAGAGGCCTCGCCACACTGTGTGTAGGCGGGGGGATGGGAGCAGCCATTGTGGTGGAGAAACTGTAAGGTTCTAGAATTTAACACTTACACTCCAAGGTTCCAGAGACTGTCTCAAGACGTCTAATTCCCATTTCACCCAACCCTCTCCCGCTCTCGCGGGAGAGGGGAAAACACCAGCTTCATCAAAGTGCCCCCTTCACATCTCCTGATGGGACGAACCAGGCAAGGATGAATTCCATAGCGGCTCTTAAAAGTTTTGACCGAACCAAGAGGGCACCAGACGCTCGTACTGGTCACTCTCTCAAAAAAAGGGACAAGAAAACCGACCAACGTCGTCATTAGAGGTGTGGAACCACAATCCAAGGCACTTAGACCACAGGTCAAACTTGTTGCCGGACGGTATCCGAAGCCGGGATCTCGGGAAGTTATGGCGGGGAAAAGTACCTCTGAAAGGATTAAAGGGGGGCAGCAGGGAGAGACGCTCCACTTTGCTCTAACTGATTGGGAAGTGGTAGGCATCTTCGACGCGGGTAAGACAGCCTTTAATTCCGAACTTTGGACCGACGCGTAATAGCTATCCAAATTGTCGACGCTCTCCGTCATGCCTAATACGGAAGGAAACTTCGGGGTCAGGTCTTGAATTATAAGCGAGTCCCAGGTATACTGAGTTCATGACCAGACCGTTGAGACTCGAATACCCTGGAGCTTTGTATCACATTACCGCCATAGGCAATGTGCGAGAGAGTATTTTCTTCGACGATCAAGACCGGGAGGACTTCCTTAGCGTCTTGGGGTTCCGTAGTCAGAAGATACAACGTGCTCTGTCACGCGTATTGCCTGATTGTAATAGTTTCCCTCGGAATGATCGATCCTTTCTGAAATCTCCAGGTCTGTAAGGACGCGGCACGACGTCGCACCAGACCGGACTTTAATAGTTGGCGTAGGTCTCTCTCTTGCCGTCTCTCAGGTCCACCATGTAAAGCAGCTTCGCTGTTTCAGCGAGTTCCTGGTTTAGCTGAGGAAGTATTCTTCTTTCTATCATGAACGCTCTTATGTATACGTATCGGTAGCCTTCCGGCGCCTTGGCGTATGTGGCCATTATACTTATGAGACGGGCGTTGTATTTTCGGATGACGTCTGTGACCTCTTTGATAGAGCCTGGCCTATCCTCAAGCATGAACCCGAAGACAACCCCTCTCTTTCGAAAACCTGGAACCACTATTACAGCCCTGAACAGATCTTTTTTGGTGATGATACCTGCCAGATCCCCTTCATAGCTTAGCACAGGGCAGCCTGAGATATTGTTGGTCAGCAATACATCCGCGACCTCCTCCAGGGTATAATCAGGGGGGACTGTTATCGGATCCGTACTCATGGCAGCCTCTACCTTGACACTCCCCATATGATAAAGGATGTCTTTCATGTCTCCCAAGAGGACGTCCGAAGGAGCGGATCGTTTCAGATCGCGGTCCGTAATCACTCCGACCAACCTTGCCCCATCCAAGACCGGCAGGATACTGATTTCATGTTCTTTCATCAGGTTGACTGCTTTGAGTAAGCTGTCTTTCCTGTCAATCGTTACCACCGGTGTGTTCATCCAATCGTTGACCAACATTTCCTTTCTCCTTTCGCATCGGCCCGGTTGAGCGGCCCAGCAGAGTAGACGTCCGTACAAATCCGATTGGTTTTCCGTGGAATCGCTAGTCTCCGAAGATGCGGTCCTTTCAATTAAGTTGATTATTAGAACGCTCGCCTTTGTCTCGCGCAAGCCAAGTTTCCTTCCTTGGCGCAGTTTCCCGTACTAATTGGACATCCTGTAAAATCTTTTGTTCTTTCTTGTCCGGAAATCCGGCTCGCGTAAAATTTATACTTATTGACAATTTGCAAACCACTTGACCTTGCCAGTGGTTTCTTTCCCGTGGTATCCAAGGAGAGTGTACATAGGTTTCCCAGATTCCAGCATCCGAATGGACGCAGAGCTTTGACGTTATCTTCCAACATTTTTTTGCTATGGCACGTATCTCATCAAATAAGTCAGAAGGAGAACACTGGTGGACTCTCTATACATTAAGTTGGCTAATCGAATCGGCTTGGGGCAGTCTGACGGAATCGCCGGGCTTTTTCAGATCATTGCTGATCCTCGAGAGGCCCAGGTGCTTCTGGCATTGCCGGGAACTGCACCCGTAGTCGCTCAGACGCTCGGTTTTTCGGAGGGTAAAGCGGCCTCTATGCTAGAGACCCTTTTCGTCAAGGGAGTGGCTTTCCCGTCTCCCAAGACCGTCCCGCCTACGTACAAGATGTGCAGAGATCTCGTCCAATTCCATGACGCGTCGATCCTCTGGCCGGACGCCCCTCAAGAATTCTTGGATCTCTGGCAAAACTTCATGGAAGTTGAATGGCCGGAAATTGCCAAGACCTACAGCCAGCTTTTGCCTCGTCCGTTTACACGTGTCATTCCAGTTGGGATAACCATTGAGGCTAAGACATATATGCTGGCTTTTGAAGACATCCGGGAGATCATTGAAAAAGCTCAGACCTTGTCGGTGACAAAGTGTACCTGCCGTCTGACGGCTCACAAATGCGACAGGACATTGGAGGCATGCCTTCAGATAAACCGAGGGGCAGAATACAATATAGCCCGTGGAACAGGTAGGCGACTGACCAAGGAACAGGCCCTGGAAATTGTCCGCCAAGCAGAACTGGACGGTCTCATCCATGTGGTCATGAACAAACAGAACGTGGACCAGTTCATTTGCAACTGTTGTCCGTGCTGTTGCCAGACAATGCCTATTCTTATAGAGCATAATGTTAGTATGGTCGAGCCGAGCCGCTTTGCAGCGAAGGTAGACGCGGAACTCTGTACTGCCTGCGGGACCTGTCTTGACAGATGCTACTTTGGCGCAATGACACTAGACGAAAATGAGGCCGCCGCAGTGGATCAAGCAAGGTGCATGGGTTGCGGCCTGTGCCAGGTGACGTGTCCGAGTGGAGCATTGTCCATGGAAGAAGTTCGAAGCAGAGATTACATCCCTGAAAAGTGGTTTGGGTAGCAGACGCCCGCCACACTAAATGTTTCAGGAGTCTACACAACGGAAAATTGGTAACAATTGAGCCTCTTGCAAAAGTCCCAGGTTTTTCAGGGATTTCTGGACCCCGACTTTCGCCGGGGTGACGGTTTTGCCGAGTTCTGCAAGTAGCTCAATTTAGAAAACTTTGCGAGCCGGACAATTTCTCCACGCATGGAGACAGCGGCTTCAAGGAGTGGGATCAATCCGAATAGAGTTCGCGGATATTCTCCCGCTGATCGATAAAATACAGCATCTGGGCCTTTTCCTTGAGTTCTTGTTTCATGTCTTCCAGTCCGAATCGGTCCATGTCGAACAAGCGAATATAGACGTACCGGCAACCTTCCGGCGCCCTGTCGTGAGAACTGAGAATGCTTACGATGCGTGCGTCATATTTTCGCATCACGTCGGTTAAATCTTTAATTGATCCCGGTCGATCCTCGATAATAAAGCCGAACATCAGGCCCCGCTTAACGGACCCGCTCAGGGATAGCATTGCCTTGAAAAGGTCGCTTTTGGTTATCATCCCCTTGATTTGCCCTCGGTCATCCAATATGGGTAAACCGGAAATCTTTCGTTCAAGCATGATCTCGGCAGTCTCCTCGAGAGTAAGATCCGGGGGCACCGTAATCGGGTGGGCAGTCATGATTGCTCCAACCTCCAGCCTCGAGAGGTGGTACAAGGCTTGCTGAATATCCAGGAGAGTAGCGCTGGATGGCGAGGCACTCTTAACATCACGGTCAGTCACTATTCCAACCAGATTACCGTCTTCCACGACCGGCAATATGCTTATTTGATGATCCATCATCAAGTTGATGGCCTGCTGCAGAGTATCATTTACCCTGACGGTAATGACATCCTTGCTCATCCAATCCTTGACTAACATGAGCACCTCCTCAATCATGGAGAATTCTGAGTTGTTCCTAACACCTCGATTAAGCAGCCAATTATCTCTAAGCCGGGTCAAGTATTTCCAAGAGCCGTGCCTGAGTGTTGGCCTACGTTCACCGATGGCCCAGCAGTAACATTCTAGCATACAGTCACGGGCTCCACAGAGAACAAAAAACTTTTTTGTGCTGCCTCTTTTACCCGTATTGCTGCGCCAGTTCGAAAACCTCTGTCCCGAAGTCTACGGTATGAACCCATGATTCTTAAGGAATTCTTTGATGGTGTCAACACATGTGGAGAGTGACTTCGCCGAGGTGTCCAGAACTATTTCCGCTGCCCCAGGCGGTTCATACGGAGAGCTTATTCCTGTAAACTCAGGGATTAGGCCTGCTCTTGCCTTGCGGTATAGCTGTTTTGGATCCCGTTGTTCGCATACTTCCAGAGAAACATTCAGGTAAACCTCGATAAAGCGGCCATTCCCGGCTGTTTCTCTAGCCCTATCCCTGTCTTGCTTGTACGGGGAGATGAACGCCACTATAACCATAATCCCCGCATCCGCCATTAAAGCCGAAACCTCTCCAACTCGCCTAATATTCTCGTGTCTAGCTTCCTCAGAAAACCCGAGATCTTTGCACAGGCCTTTCCGAACCGTATCCCCATCCAGCACGTATGCAATGAAACCCTCGTCTGTAAGCTGCCTCTCAAGAGAATTGGCTATGGTGGTTTTGCCGGATGCACTAAGCCCCGTCAACCATACGACGCAGCCACTCTGGCCCAAGACACGCTCTCTATCGTCACGATTCACGTTACCAGGTGTGGTATCTGAATCTATATCACGGTGAACCATACGAAAAATAACCTCCTTAAGTAGGGACACGACCTAAATCGCACGTCAAGTGTTCCAGATTCCAAATCCTCAGATCGACGTGCGTCTCTTGGCGGATCTCACAGGACTGGTGCGCACAGACTGGACATTCGGGGTCGTCGCAGGGGTCCAAATGTATGAGAACGTCAGCAAGACCTCCAAAATGCGCGGCAAACAGTTTTTCCAGTTCTTTGACTTCACTGTGTCCCTCGGCTAATGGTAAATCTCGAGGCAAAATCAAGTGAAAATCAATATGCACGCGTGTGCCTGAGCGCCAGGCTCTTAGTTTGTGAACGTCGATCCATCTATCCTTTCGATGTGCTTCAAGCACTGAACAGATCTCTTCCAACAGTGCCGGATCCGAGGCGTCCATTAATCCGAAACAGGCCTCACGGACCAGTTTGGCTCTTGGGGATCGATAATCTGCCTCAACCCAACTACAAATATACCGACAGCCGCAACAATAATCAATGCGCCTTCGAAACCTGCTGAAAAGTATTCGATCTTGCCGTGTCCGTAAGGATGGCTTTCATCAGGCGGCTTGGCACTGAGATACTTCGCTTCTTGCTTACGAAGGCGAAGTCGGCTAAGGCCTGCAAACATTGACAAATCAGTCGTATAACCGAACACTCCGATTTTATCGGCCGATTTCCATATACTAAGGTATGGGGCAAGTTAGATAGGCGCCTCTAGGATTTCGCCGTGGATCTTACTGTTAGCACTGGGCAATTGGCAGTTCTTGCCACGTTTTCGGCAGTGCTTCCCAAAATAAGATGACGCGCCCCTGTCCAACCATGAGTGCCCATGACAATCAACTCGATGGATGCATCATTTGCAAAACTAATGATCTCCTCTGCCGGAGCGCCGGTCGCAGAATAAACGGTCACGTCATCGATTTCCCGTTTACAATCGTTCCCTATTAATTCGAGTTCCTCTTCAACACCTCGACGAATGTGTTCCTCTATCAAGGTCATTTCCTTCGGGACATTGGCGGCAAAACCAGGGTATCCCAAGAGGCGAGAATTCACCACGTGCAGAACCACGAGTTCAGCTCCAAAAGCCTTGGCATATTCTATGGCACATACCCGAGCTGGAACCGAGTTCTCGGAGAAGTCAGTGCAAACCAGGATTTTCTTTGGAATCATGATCTAAGAACTCCTTTCAGAAAAGCGGTTGCAAACTTTGGTGCAAGATTCCTGCCGCCTGAACCGCGGCGGTTGAGCCCTTCAGTAAGACTTGCCCTCTATGCAAGTGCGGCAGCTTTATTCAAGACTTGACCACTCTGGGATCTGGTGCAATCACCTGGGACACCATAACAAAGGGAAAAAGGAACACCCCTTCGTAAAATCCGAGAAAAGCTACAAGAAGCTCCCAAGGTCACGTCTATGACATTAGGCTATATTTTCAATTTCTGTCATTAACGAACGAATCTGAGCGGCCATGTCTCTTATGTGCCGATTCATTGACTTCGTAGATTCCAGAATGTCCAAATACAGGGAAGACGCGCGAGGAGCAGTTGAGCCGTTAAGCAACCGTTCAACGTGTGACAACTCCAGATTGTGGCAGATCTGGTCCAACCTCTTGCTTTCATTCACCACATTTTCAAGCAGCACCTTGTTGGGCCTGATGAAGGCGTCTCGGAAGTTGCCCATTATTTCCAACACAAGCTTGAATATGTCTTCGACTTCTGAAACTGCCTCGTCCGTAAGCGGCACTGAGTATTGGCATCTGATTCGACAACAATTGAGAATGCTCTCCAGATAGTCACCCACCCTCTCCAAATGGGATGGAAAGAGAATGACCGCCCTGCACATGTCAGGAGGGTCTGTGATGGCGCAAGCGAGGTTTTCGGTCAACAACTTTTCCAGCTCATGAACTTCTCGAGCAAGCGCCTCCGCCGAATGAACCTCATTGATTGACGCGCTTACAAAACTGAGATTTATGAGGCGAGTCATTTCTATAACCTTGCTCAGCATTACCAGGAGACCTTCTTCCAAGGTGAATGTCTCGGAGACAGGGCTCTTGTGCAATTCTTCTATCTTGACGGCCTCGGAATCAACTTTGGGACTGAGCATTCGAATGGGATTGAAGAAAATGCGCTTGTCTTTCATTGAGAGGGGCCTCCTGGAAATCGTTTCTCGACTCTTATCTTATCAGAGTCACGGCAAAAAATCCGTGAGGGGCCAGCTTGCCAGTCTCAAGGAGGGCCGCCACAGATGGCTACACCGAAGGATTCCTAAAGTAATTCTGGGATTGATAACAGAATTTTTTGATTGAGACAAGTTTATCGAGCCTCGTGCAAACTAATTCTGTTTGATATAGATTATGGGCTGAGAACTCACGTTCGGATGAGCCTCCTGTGGCAGTGTAGGCCATCGTCTGATCTTAATCATTTTCCGAATGTTATCCGGTTTTATTTTTCCTTGGCTTGAAAGCAAAGTAGGGGCACAGAAAGTGTGCCCCTACGACGGACGATGCATCCGGAGCGGAGGACGCATCGGGGGTAATCTTTGGGCAAGCGGAGGCTCTTTATCTTGAGAAAATTTCCAACTAGGCCCTGGTAATGCAATTTCAAAGCCAATAAGGCTTCAGCCAATCCGCCGCGTAACCTATTGAATTACAGACAAGAATCAGCAAGTTTCTTAAACCGGCCGTCTCCACATCCGGCGCCATCGCGTCAGTATTTTTTACAGTTTGTAAAAAGTCTTTGGGAACCTTTATGAATCTACACTGGATTTACTTGTCAAAACCCGGACCCGAGAGTAAAAGCAACTCAAGATTTAAATCTTTAAGATTGCACAAGGAATTAGCACATGAAAGCCCTGTTGTTTGATGGAGAACTGGTGTTGAGAGATGTGCCCAAACCGGAACCCCTCCCTGGAGAAGTCCTCGTCAAGGTACTCATGGCCGGCATCTGTAAGACTGACGGAGAAATCATTCAAGGCTACATGAATTTTTCAGGAGTACTGGGCCACGAGTTCGTCGGCATTGTCCACCAGTCGCCGGACCCGGCAATGTTGGGCCTTCGTGTAGTCGGAGAGATTAATTGCGGCTGCAAAGAGTGCGCTTATTGTAAACAAGGTCTTGAAAGACACTGTCCCAAACGGACGGTGCTGGGTATTCAAGGCCGCAATGGAGCTTTTGCCGAATTCCTCACATTGCCCCAATCCAACCTGGTACCTGTCCCGGACGGTATATCGGATGAGAAAGCGGTGTTTACCGAACCTGTAGCGGCAGTGCTGGAAATTCTGGAACAGGTACATATTCGTCCATCCAGTAATGTCCTTGTGATCGGAGACGGCAAGCTTGGGATCCTGATTTCAATGCTTCTTTTCCGGACCGGGTGTGAGATACTTCTGGTGGGCAAGCATCCGACAAAGATGGAGATTTTTCAGCGCAACCGCGGGGCCGTAACAACGCTGGACTCCCTGAAAGCGTCGAACAAACTCTTTGATTTGGTAGTGGAGGCTTCAGGGCATCCGTCCGGATGGGATTTGGCGATTGAGCACGTCAAACCCCGAGGCTTCTTGGTGTTGAAGTCTACTTATCACGGTACGTTGAATTTCAATCCAGCTCCTCTCGTAATCAATGAGATCACACTTGTTGGCTCCAGATGCGGACTGTTTCCCGCTGCAATAAGGGCGTTGGAGAGAGAATTGATCGACCCCTTGCCCTTGATTTCCGCAGTTTTCCCCTTTGATCGAGCTGAAGAAGCTTTTCTCCGCTCACAGGAGGCCGGCGTCTTCAAGGTTCTCCTTAGAATGTGAAAGATACCTTGCATCAATGTTTGTTGACGTCTTAAATTGACTTTCCAAACTTTTGCAATTGATTTTTGTCTCTACTCAAGATAAAATGACTAAGTAGAGGGACTAATGAGACGCACAATTGTGATATTTTCGGTTATCGTGATTACCATTGCCGTGCCTTTCCCAGCCATAGCTTCGGAAAACTTTCCTGCCATACGTCAAACGGCAACTCAGGCCCAGGAACCACATCCCTCGGAAGTTCAACAGAAACTCTTTTATGGTTATGTCCCACCTCCGCCGATCCAACACTCGTGGCCCGGGGGTTTTAGAGTGCTTGTCCATGAGGTGATAAACACGCTCATGGATCACATGACCGGGCGTTATTAAACCAGGAACACACTCAAGAACTTCCTTTTATCTGCCAAGCAAGACGTATCCGCACAAACAGGAACGTACGTGCTTTCGATTCGGACACATGCCCGCAGGCCAAAAAAGTCTCGGTCAATTCAATATCTGAACTCGAATCGACATTAAATCGAGCTACCCAATCTTCATTCGATCCGCCGGGAATTTTGACAGGCATAACAACCGTGATTACTAAAAGGAAAAGACTCTCGAGGAGGTGACCACCATGGCTGACTCGATTGAAATTAAGGGCACAGAATTCGGTTGCTCTCCGTCCATTGCCTTTTCGGAAACGGCTGAATGCTCTCTGTGCGCCCCCAAGTCGGCAGTGACGCCGGAAGAAGAATCCGTTCTTGCCGAGATGAGAGCGATTAAAGAACAGGTTCGCACGATCGCGGAGAGACTCAAGAAAGTTGAGGCGTCTATGAAAGGCACATTTGTACAACAATCCGAGTGGACGGAGTTGTCCGGCCGATTAGAAGATCTCAGAACTCAGTGGAAGACATGGGAAGATAAGTTGGAGGAAGCAATCGAAAGAAAGCTGGTCTTGCTCGGGCACCGTGATCCGAAAGCTTGAGTTTAGGCGTTAACAACAAATGTCAAGTCCCATGGATATGGCCGTCTCAGGCATGCTGGTCGGGACGTATCCCCCAGACGGTGTTGATGTGGAGCGTGCCGTGTTGCACCCTCCACATCGAAATTCAGAATACTGATTAGACCTTATCTATGCACAAACTCCGGTTTGGCGCGGGCCCCTTGCTCTACAAAAGTTTTTAGACCTATTTTGTTGTCCTCCTTTGTCCAGCATTCACCAAAAAGTTTCGCCTCGTTTTTGAGGCCATCTTCCAGCGTCATCTTGGCTCCTTCAAGAATGGCTCTCGAAAGCAGCTCATCGATGGCTCTGGAGTGATGTTCGATGTCCACTTCAGGCAAGGAAGCCGGCACGTCCGCAAGAGGACCCTTTTCGATCAGCTTGACGGTGACTTCGCCGTAGGCCAGTTTTCGAGCAAGGGCTATAGCGTTGGGTAGCACGTCCCCTTCGACTTCTTCGTTTATTAGACCGTATTCCAGAGCTTGCGCAGATGAAATAGGATTAGCAGTCCGAACCATCCGGGCAGCTTTCTCAAAACCGATAAGTCTTGTCAAACGCTGTGTTCCTCCCATACCGGGTATAAGCCCAAGATTCACCTCCGGCTGACCAGCCAGAATTTTCAGACCCTTAGGGGCCACCCGCGCAGTGCAGCATAGAGCCAATTCGGAACCTCCGCCAAAAGCTAAACCGTTCAGGGCTGCTACTATAGGCTTTCCCAACTTTTCAAGTTCGCTGGTGGCAATTTGTGCTCTTCTGGCAAAGGCCTCCCCCTGGGCCGGTTCGGTAAAGCCAGACATCTCTTTTATGTCAGCCCCCGCTACAAATGCCTTGTTACCGTAACCTGTTATGACAGCACATTTTATCTCAGGATCGTTCTTTATTACGTCTAAGCATGTCTTGAGTTCACTGGTGACTTTGCTGTTTATAGCGTTGAGTGCCTTGGGACGACGAATGGTTATCAGTCCTACATCGCCCCTCTTTTCAAAGAGCACATCCAGGATTTGCCACGGCTTACCCGACAGGGCCTGTTCTCTCAGGGTTTTGGAGACAGGCATGGCCGGATACTTCTTCGCAAAGTCTTCTACCAATTCCAGTGATCTCCCCACCCCAATAGAATTCATGAAACTGAAGGGCGGATTCATGTCCAATGCCACGCTGATGACAAGGTCAAAGTCGCTGGTGCTGATAATGCCGGCGTCCAACATATCGCAGACCATGGCAAAATAAGCTCCCTTGAGTTCGTCGGAAATAAGCTTTTCCTTGTCCGGGGGCACTTCTATTGTTTCGCCTCGCGCAGGAACTTCCCAGTTGGAATTAGATTCCACGATTTTTTTCAGACGCTCAGGGACTCTAAACCATGGATTGAGCCGTTCGTTCATTTCTGACAGGCCATGCGCAGTTATGGGGTTGCCGCCAGTGAGGTTTTGAGCTGTGAAAGGCCCGACATTAAGTCCGAGGCATTTGGAGGCTACAGTATCAACCTGCTTTGTGTCTCCCAGACCGGCATCCACGCATTGCACACAAGCAAGAAGCAACCCTTCAAAAACAGGGTCTACGGCATAACCATACCTCGATCCCACTTTGACAGGTATTTTTCCTATGAACTCATAGAAACGCATCACAAATTCCGTAGTTTCCGGGTCAGTATCCTTGCCTGGAATTATCTCTATTGCCTGATTTCGTTCCGCTGGAAAAAAATAATGGGTGCATAGGGCGCGGCCTTTGTGTTCAGCTTCTTCAAAAATGCGTTCCGGCTCAATGTGTGAGGAGTTACTGGTAAGAATGGCCTGAGGCCCGACAAGTTCCTCAACCTGTCTGAAAATCCTTCGCTTGAGTGGCAAGTCTTCGGTGGCGGCCTCCACTACCACATCCGCTCCTTTGAGTTGGCTATAATCTGAAGTAAACGTTATATGGCTTTTCATCCCTTCAACGTCTTGAGGTTTAAAGGCACCTGTCTGACCGCCCTTGTCTATTTTTTTGAAAAGTTTTGCTTTCCCCTTGGCCAAGGCCTCGTCAACAATGTCTACCACGACCACCTGCGTGCCGTACCGATAGAGTGATTTTGCGAAGTGGAGGGCAATATCGGGACCAATTTGGCCGGAGCCGATGACGCCTACTTTACCGATGGTACGATTTCGGAACAAAAAAGCCATTTTCTATCCTCCTTGAAGACGGTTGTATGTTCATGTAAGGGAAAACAAAGATAACTTGTTAAATTATCATTCGTGCTGTAAGAATGTAAAGAAAAAGGCTGTATGTCAACGAAAATTTCGAAATAGGAAAAACCTTTGCCAGGCGCCCATGTGTTTGGCCGTTCACTCATCTGAAATGAAGTTTGCACTCTTCAGTGAGAATCAGCCCCCAAAATCGTTTCTTTCAAAAAAATGTTGCAAAGACTTGTGGCCCGGTTAATTCATAATATACTTTTGTCTTCGGCAAAGACAATAACCTCAGGAGGGACCCGAAATGAGACTTGACGAGGCTGTCAAAGGTAGGAGGAGTGTTCGAGCGTTTCTGCCAAATCCTGTTCCTCGTGAAAAGATCGCCAAGATCGTAAAACTTGCCAGGTGGGCGCCATCCTGGGGAAACACGCAGCCGTGGGAAATAGTTGTAGCAGACGGAGAAAAGGCGCAGGAACTGGCCGGTCTTTTCGAAGAGGAAGGCAAGCTCGGAGCCATTCCAAGGCCGGACATACCCATGCCGGTAGATTTTCCCGAACCCTACAAGAACAGGTACGGCAAACTGGGAAAGGACCTCCTCACATCCATTGGTATGGATCGGGGGGACAAAGCTGCCCGCAAGCAGCATTACCTCAACATGTACAAATTTTTCGGCGCGCCTGCCGTGATCTACCTGGTTATCGACGACGCCCTGAACGTCCCATACTCGTGTCTTGACATAGGATCCATCGGTACAACCATTTGTTATGCTGCGCTCGAAGAAGGTTTGGGCACCATTTATCTGGCAGCGTCCATGCACTTTCCGGATATCGTCAAGCGGGTACTTAATCTGCCTGGAGAGAAGAAAGTGGTCATAGGTATTGCCATAGGCTATCCCAATATTCATGTTCCGGCAGGGATTTTCAGGAGTGATCGTGCGGAGGTCGAGGAATTTCTCAGGTTCGCATAAGTGGGCGGATTTGACGTCTTCAGGGTGACGGAGTGTGTTTCTGAAGTGGCCGCAGTAATTGATTCTCGCACGTCCTGGATCATTGACTTGAGGGGATGTCGGGGTTAAGATCGTTCGATATTGAAGAAACCATGAACAATTCAGAAAATCCTTCCACACATTATCCGGACACATTGCACTTGCCAATGGGCACAGGGGAGATGACCGGACGCCATGAAAAGGCGTGAATTCATTAAATCTGTTGGTATTGCCGGAACATGCTCCCTTGCAGGTATGCTCACAATGCAAGGGCCTTACGGCGCCGGGGTTGAGGCAATTGCCGAAACCGGATCCAGGCGAGAGCAGTCCCCGCCAACTGATATGGGCGGGCCGTTTGATTTGGCTCTTGATCGCTCTGGGGGCATTCTTGTAACAGACTCTCCGCGCTACCGATGGCTGCAAATCGATACTGTCAACGGCAGGCTCGTGTCCTTCGGAAAGCCCGGGTCTATAGTAGGACGCCTGAATTTTCCCGCCGGGATAGCCGTAGGGCCGGATAACCTTGTTCACATAGTCGATTCCAACAATTGTCGCGTCCAGGTCTTCGACATGGACGGAAATGTCAAACGCGTCGTTGGATCAATAGGCTCAATAGGCGGCTCTTTTGCCACTCCGCAGGGGATATGTCTCGATGGAACGGGCAAAATGCTCGTGGCTGACACCAGGAACCATCGAGTACAGATTTTTTCCAATTACGAGCTTGTTGCAGTGATCGGGGACCTGGGAGACGCTGAAGACCAGTTTAGGCTGCCCACTGCCTGCGCCCTAAGCCCTGAAGGGCACGTCCTAGTTCTCGACAGCAAGCACGGGACGGTAAAAGTTTTCAGTGAAGATCTTAAGTTCAGATTCAGCTTTGGTGCTGTTGGAAGCTCACCGGGCATGCTCAATATGCCTCAAGGGATGGATTTCGCCCCTGACGGTACTGTGTGGATAGCCGATACCGGTAATCACAGAATTCAACAGTTCAGTATGGACGGCAAACTGATCTCGGTAGTGGGGAAGAATGGTTCAGGCTCAGGCGAGTTCAAAAACCCCACGGGCATCGCTTGCCGAGATGAACATGTCTACATTGCCGATAACGGCAATCGGAGAATTCAAATCCTGACAAAGGGAGGTTTCGAGGTCCTGAAAATCCGCAGAGATACTTCGGAGCCTCTTGCTTCCCAGACTCGGCGTACTGGACGGGCGCCTGCCCGCCAAAGGATTTTTTCATGACCCTTGAGCATGCAACACTTTTTTTCCTCGTGATCGTTTTCCTGGCTGCCGAAGTGTTCAGAGTCGCGCGAGCAAAACGAGGAATCCTTCTGTCGCTGAATGAACAGGGGTATGACTCTGTCATGGTTTCAGTCATCAAGGCGAGGATAGGAATGCATGACGGGAACGTGATAGAGGCCGACATCAACTCGTGCACAGCCTGTATGGGTCGGTTGAAAGTCGGTGACGAGGTACGAGTGACCGACTCCGGACAAGGATTCGTGGCAGATCTCCCCTGGTTTAGACGGCAGACCTGCAACAGGAAAAGATTCTTACCCTTTGGACTATAAGTGAGCTGATAAAGTTTGAAGACTTAGACCAACGAGTCGGCTGGCGGCCCATACGCCCAGCATCGTGAGAGTCTCGGCCTGGAGAATATCTATTGGAATTCTTGGGCTATATAACACTCAGCATTTTCTTGGGGCTGATGCTCTTAACTCTGTTCGGCTATATCCGTACACCTGTCCAGACCGTCCTGGTCTTCTCTACAGTGCTTTGCCTTCTTGTCGGTGCGGCATTCCGTTATTTCTACCAGGGCTGGAACGCAGTTATGCTAATGCCCAATGAGTTTCTCGGCGGAATCATCCTGCATCCTATAACTGCCCTTTTGACAGGCCTGTTTCTCGCCGGAGGGCTAAAGGCCTCGGGTGGTTTTGAGGCTTTGAAAGTACTCCTCCGCTATCTCCGAAGGAGTCCCATCGGACTTGTAGGCACCCTTGTCATTCTCATTAACTTGCCCGTTATTTCTTCCTTGCCTTGCGGCAGAATCCTGGCCGCAGCGCTGTTGCCTCTTCTATTTACCTTTGGATTTGAAGGCGGTCTGGGGATTCTCACCAAATCCCAGTTCATAGTCCTCATAGGGGCTTTTACCAGGAACGCCATGGGTTCGTGCGGTCCTTCTCCCATTGGAGGTGTTGGGCAGATAGCCGAAGGGTTCCTGGGAAGTTTCTTTGCGACTGCTTCGGACGGCATATTACGAGCCCCACAGGCTTTTTCATTGATGCTTGGTACCGCAGTAGTGGCCATTTTTCTGAAGCTGATCAGTCAGCGACTTTACCCGAATGACGTGGCATTGAGGGACGCCCCTGCAAATTCCCAAGGGACGCAACGCACAGAACCGGAAATAATTGCACCTGTACAGGGTTACTTGGCCCTAGTTATATTCGTGGCTTCGCTGCTGACAGCCATATTTCAGCCATTTGGAAAGATGCCGGTCCAATCGGTTCTCGTCGCAGGCGGTTTGCTGCTCGTGTTGGCCTGCCGAATACGACTGAATGATCTCCTGGAAGGGATCATACTCCTGCCTGTCACCGCGATGGCGGCCGGATTTCTGGCAGCAGGGGCTTTGGCTGCAACAGGCGGGTTCAACGCCCTCGGGGTCCTTCTGAACAGCCTGGTAAATGTTCCTTTCCTGGGTGTGGCCGGAATGCTCGCCATTTTCGTTCAGTTCCAGACAATTCTACCACTTTCATGTGCTCGAATTTTGACAGCGGCTCTTGTTCCGGTGCTCTACCTTTTCGGGCCCTCGAAATTCGGTTTCCTCGACTGGTCCCAGTTGGCCGTGGTAATGGCCGCATACATAATTAATGCTACGACTTCGTGCGGACCTTCTCCCCTTGGGGGTGGCGGCATGATGGGCGAAGGCACCATGAGAGCAGAGACCGGCTTCATAAAGGGAGCGTACACCTTCGCTTCCATGGCAGTCATGGCCCCGATGGCCGCCATCTACATGAAATTCCTGAATCTGTCCGTCTTTCAGCCTTCAGACCCGAGAATCATAGCCGATATATTGAAGATCGGCGAGTTCGCTCTGGTCATTGCCCTGGTTAGTGTCGGCTTCATATTCATCGCAAGCAGGGTATTCGGAAAAGACCAATCAAGAAATTTCCTTATACAGATCGCGGGTTTTTTGTTCAGCGGAGGTATGGGAGGGGCAATCCTGGCCTTCGCTCTTTTTGAACATGATCTGGGAGCTATCCTTCAGGGGACCGCAGGAGGAATTCTGGCAGCATTGCTCATTGGAGTCATGGTCCCCAGAGTACTTTCTCTAAGAATGACGGCCACTTTGACCGGGCCGGAAACATAGTGGCGCCGCATTGATGAGTTTGGCTCGTTGTATGAGGCGACATAATAATAGATAGAGGTCTCTGTTTTGCTGACGTGGGTCATATTTGGTTTTGTCGGAGTCCTGTCAGGCATAATCATTGCCTGGGCGCTGGACATGAACTCCCCTAGAGAACTCACACAAGGGGCTGTGGGCGGTTTGATCGCGGGATTACTCATGTCTGCGATGCTGCCCCACTAGGTTGAAAGTCGAGGACGGACAGTTTCATGGCGAAAAGTGAGAGCGATCCCCCACACGCACACAAGCGGGATGATACTACTCAACCGATAGTGCTTCCAGGAATCCACCGCTACCAGTTCTTCACAAATCTGAAGGACCGCGGATGGACGATGAATTTGGACAGAGTGGCGCTGTTCGGGATTGTGGGTGCCCTGCTTGCTTCAGTCATAAAACCGCTGTTGCGAAGGAACCCTGCCACTATCTATTGTTATGAGTGCCGGGCCTGTTATGCGACGCAGGATCGGTGCCCTGTCGGCATAACCTTCCAGGCCGAATTGGTGGTGGCCGGTCGAGTTACCGACTATGACCGATTTATCCGAAACGGAGGGCTCAAGTGCATAAGATGTGGGAATTGTCAGAGTTACTGCGTTCAGTATCTGCCCCTCCCCCAGATGTTTGCGATCATGCAGGAAGAAACACGTGAAGCGGTAAGAAGTGGAATCGTTGTGCGCCATTCATTGGAATACGGACTTGCCCACGGACTGGTGGGAAAGGAATTCATTGATGACGTTGTCAAGGCTGTTTCGTGACCCTGTAGGCGTGCTTTCGGAAGCACTTATGACCCGTGGGGTGCGCCTCATTCTTTACGCAATACTCACGGCAGCCCTGTTTCCGTCGAGCCGTTTCATATTGTTGATATCTCTGATGATGGTCTTGGCATTTCTATGGACGAGCAATTATAGGCGCTCCGGCAGCCCAAAGGTCTTTTATTTGGCTGGTTTCCTGGGCATTTTGGTGGTGGGCTACGTATTTGCAAGTCTCGATGTAAGACGAGCAGACGAACTGCGATTGTCCAAGAGTCCTTGGGGATCTGGGATTTTGCTCGTACAGAACGGCGTCTATACTGGCGAAGGCCAAGGTTACCGAGGCCCTATCGTTGTCCAGGTGGAAGTGCGAAATCACCGCATTGTCGGCATCAAGACGCTGGAATACCCGGATCTTATCTCAGTTCAGGATAACCAACTGGCGGCATTTAAGCGCGATATCCTCTTAAAAGGCAAGTTAGAGCGGCCAATTCAGCCTCAGATGTTCAGAGGAGCTACACAAACCCTCACTGGTTACGTGAACGCTATCGATACAGCCCTGTCCAGAGGAATACCGGAATTTCCGCAATATAGCATGTTTTCCACCGTTTTCCTCAACGCGTTCCTCGGCAAGACTCCGGATCGGGTGACTCTCAATGCCCTGGCTATACTTTTTGCGGCGTTCATGGTATTTGAATACGCTCTCCAATCAATGCTGGTGCCAGGAACAGGACGCTCGATCAACTGTTACAACTGTGCCTCTTGTGTGGGCGCTTGCCCCATAAAGGAAGTGGAAGGTGTCCAAATGCCTATGGGTCTCATCTTGCTCACGAGACTGGGTGACTACGACAGAGTTATGGAACTTTCCAAGTATTGTGTGGGGTGCGGCAGGTGCGCTGCAAAATGCCCGATAGGTAATTCCGGTCCGTTGGTGATTTCGGCAGCGTTCCAGGCCGCTCGAAAGCAAAAGCGGGAAAAGCTGCTCACAGAGAAGGGGGATGCGGCCTGATGCGCCGCGGATTCGTCTACATTATTGGAGTAGCCGTCATCGGCCTGGTAGTGGCTTGTGCAGCGGAGTTCTCCGCAAGGAGTTCGACCTGCATGACCTGTCACGGTCAGGAGGCTTCCTTTGCAAATTGGATGGCAACGAAGCTAAAAACCGAAAACAGAGGTTTCTCGCACGAACTGATAGCTTGTGCGGACTGTCACATTTCGGGCAGCCCTGAGCGTACGGTGATGTCTCGGCTTCGAAGCCTTCGCCACGTATTGACCTATTTCGTTCCGCAAATAGACCCCAGACAGCCACAAGTTTCAGGTCTTTTCAACAGGACGCGAGTCCCAACGGAGAACTGTCGGTACTGTCATTATGCGTCCGTATTTAGAAAGACGGTGTACCTGAAGGATCTGCCTCCTGAGCTGAAAAAAATAGGACTGGCCATGGACCATCGAAAGCATGTGCTCTCCCGAGAAGACACGTGTGCTCGATGCCATGAGCGCTTCAAAGGACCGGATGAGACTTTGGCGGACAAAACGGTAAATTATGCCGAAGTCAACCATTTGGCTTGTGACTCGTGCCATAGTTTCGCGTCCCATTATTACCGAAGCGGCCATCTCCTTCCCATGGCGGAGCAGGTATATCTGGAGGCAAAAAATGACGCGTGGGGCCGACTGATGACCAACCCTCGTTGGATGGTGGCGTTTCCGGCAGAAACAACGTGCAGACGATGCCATAATGGAAAAATTCACTATAAGACGAAGATTTTCGAGTCTGATTGCAGGACCGGAGCGAATTTCGAGAATTGTCTGAAATGCCATCCTGTTATGACAAGGGAGTATTTTGACGAATATCTAAATAAGCGGCCGGCTTCAGCATTTAAGTCAGACTCCAATCCGAATCCATCACTCCGGCAAGAGACTACGCGGGACCAATCCGACGGCAAGTCACTGGCAGAGATACCTGGCCGGATTGTTTACGGAGAGCCTCGAGATGCCTGGCCGAGGTGAGATCCTAGAGGGAGCGCATACGGGAGCGCTGGAAATGCCAACTACCAGAGATGAATCTAAGGATATAGTCAATCGCGAAGTGGCTGACTTGATCTTGAATACCAAAGAGCCGCCTGTGGCCCGCTTCAGGCTTTTGTCAAAGGGGATGGAACCTTATCACCGCCTTTATATTCAGGACGACGGATCTGACGTGACTGGGGACAAGGGCTGTTTGGCCTGCGGGAACTGTGTTGATTCATGCCCGGTACTCCGGAAGGATCCAAAGAGATTAGAACAAACCGAACAAAGAACCTCTTTTGCGCTCGAGGCATGTGTTGGTGAAGATTGCGAGCAGTGTTACTCATGCGTCTTGGCGTGTCCCCAGGTTGACACGGCTTATAAGGACTACATTGTCGATGAGGTGGTCCCGGAAACTATTCAACCGGCTCCGAGGATCACTGCGTTGGACAACTATTTCATGGCCCTGATAGCCTTGATAATTGGAGTCGTTATAGGCGTGTTCATAGCACGTTAGAATTCTCAAGCACAAATTGAGATTCGAGGCAGAGAAAGGATGTCAGATGATGTCAACGGTTGAGCGGCAACCAGCCTTTCGGGAGACCTACGCCAGTGAGGACATAGCCGAGCGGACCGACCTGATCCCCATTTTTATTATGGGGAAGAGGTATGATGTCCCGAGCACCTTGACTATTCAGAAAGCCTTTGAGTTCGCGGGATATCAGTTGATACGGGGCTGCGGCTGCCGGGGCGGGATATGCGGAGCATGCGCCACGGTTTACAGGATGCCGGGCAGCGCCAAGATCCATGTGGGCCTTGCATGCCAGACGGTCGTACAGCCTAACATGTATTTGGCAATGGTACCGTTTTTCCCGGCTAACCGGGCCGTTTACAACCTCGAAGAATTGAAGCCCGACGCGAAGACGTTACTAAAATATTACCCGGAACTAGCCAAGTGCATGGGCTGTAATACCTGTACCAAGTCTTGCCCCATGGACATTCCGGTCATGGAATATATTTCCGCGGCCCTGAAAGGAGACGTGGAAAGGGCTGCAGAAATCTCCATGCCGTGTGTGATGTGCGGAATTTGCACTTCCCGCTGTCCTGCAGAACTGGCTCAGTACAACATTGCGATTCTGTGTCGCCGCATTACAGGCCGGCACATAAAACCGGCGGCCCAGCACCTTAAGGAGATGATTGCGAAAGTCAATACAGGATATTTTAAGGAGCCTCTCAATAAGCTTATGAACGCCGACCTGGAAACCCTGCGCAAGCTTTATGTAGAGAGACAGATGGAACCTCACACGGCTGATGAGATGTGGGAACCTGATGACAAGCGCTTTCTTTAGACTCAACCATCCGACGCTGCGGATGACATACGCGAATTCGGGATAAGACGAGACGGGGAAGTTCAAATGCTCCAACAATTGGACTGTCGTCCGTCGAGAAAAATTGCCGAGTCGGCGCGTCTCAGATCTGATTTTGGTTCGGAACGCCTGAAGAAAGTTCTTTCGTAGCAGAAAAATACTTCTTGACCACGGCAGCGAAAAAATCCTTGGTCCTTTCATATCCGGAGGCAGTAATGGGATACACACCGGACCTTTTGGAACTTATTAAGAGAGTAGAGAAGACCCGTCCTGAGAGAGTTGCCAGGAAGAAAGCAGGACAGGAGTTCCCTGCTTTGACTCTGGACGAGAGGCAGGACAGGCTGGAAAAATACCACCCTGACTTTCGGGCCGGTGCCCTCAGACAATTGAAAGTCGGCCCCAGCAAGGGATATGATGTGGCTCAAGAAATTGCCGACACATTTGAGTGCCGCAGTCGCGTGGATCCCGACAAAATCGATTTGGACGAAGTTCACTTCGAGACCGATGTTCTGGTGATCGGTGGGGGTGGAGCAGGTACGGCTGCTGCCTTGCTCGCCCAGGAGCACGGAGCGCGAGTAATCATAGCCACAAAGCTTCGACATGGCGACGCGAACACCATGATGGCTGAGGGCGGAATTCAGGCCGCAACTAAAGAATGGAAGGATTCACCATACTATCACTACCTTGACGTTATCGGAGGAGGACATTTCGAGAATGACTCGGAATTGGTCACAACGATGGTGACCGAAGCACCCAAGGTCATTGGTTGGCTGGAAAGTCTCGGCTGCATGTTCGACAAGCGGCCTGACGGAAAAATGTTCACCCTTCACGGAGCCGGCACGTCGCGCAAAAGAATGCACTACGCGGGTGACATGACCGGCGCTGAGATCATGAGAACGTTGAGGGATGAATCTCGTAACAGGATTAAAGACATAGGCGTGTTAGAGTTCTCCCCCGCTGTGGAACTCGTGATGGACGATAAGGGTGTCTGTTCGGGCGCTGTTCTCTACAATCTTGAAACTGAAGAATACTTTCTAGTCAAGGCCAAGGCAGTGGTTATGGCCACTGGTGGTTCGGGCCGCCTGCACATCCAGAAGTTTATGACCACAAATCACTACGGGGCGACCGGCGACGGGCTGGTGATGGGGTACAGAATCGGGGTAGGGGTCCGTTTCCTACATGCAACACAGTATCATCCAACCGGAGCGGTTTTCCCGGAACAAGCCGAAGGGCTTCTTATCACGGAGAAGGTGCGAGGAGCCGGCGCCAACCTGGTTAATATCGACGGGGAACAATTCGTTTTTGAAAGAGAGCCCAGAGACATAGAATCTGCGAGCATCATCCGGGAATGCATTAGGATGGGAAAAGGCGTTCCTGTGCCTGGGCAGAGAGATAAATTTGGAGTTTGGTTGGATTCCCCCATGATTGATATGCTGGAAGGAGAAGGTACGGTAGAGAGGGAGTTTCCGGCTAAGTACATACTTTTCATACGCTATGGCATAGACATCTCGAAGCTTCCCATGCTGATCTACCCAACCCTTCATTACCAAAACGGTGGCCTCGCCTACACACCGGATGGTTCAACAGTGGTTCCAGGTTTCTATGTTGCCGGAGAAGTCGGTGGCGGTGTCCATGGCGCAAACCGCTTGATGGGCAATTCACTCTTGGACATTACCGTCTTCGGACGCCTGGCGGGCGAATCCGCGGGACAGTTTGTCAAGGATCGCGGCGAAATCGGAAAACTTAGCGTTGAACACGTCCGTCGGTACCATACAGAGTTGGAACAAGCTGGACTAGAGACCGACCGGGTTTCACCCGTTATCCTTCCGGATTACGGCAACCCGGAAGTCAAAAAGAGGCAGTGGACTACCACATACGTGGGCACCATCAGATAAGGCCGGTTGCTTTGATTATGGGTAACATAGGACCTACTAAGAGTTCATCCCAAGGACTGGCGGATTACGTCTTGAATTTGAGAGATCCGTCGCCCTACTGGAGATTGCAGGCCACCGCATGGGGAATCGTCTTGATAGTTCTCGTGACCGGCGGAGTCTTATTCGGTCTATTAGGTCTCTCAGCCGTCTTTGGAGGAGGCAGCATACCATATCAAGCAATAGGCTCACCCGGGCCGGTTGTTTTCAGGCACTACAATCACATGTGGTTCAATGAAGGTAAGTACAAGGATTGCAAGACGTGTCACGATAAGATCTTTGCAACGCAAAAGTACGATTCCTTTGTCATGCGTGCCCTGAGAGATAGTCCTGAGAGAAAAGTGAGAATTGGGCGTGACACTTCTACGCTGTTTGCGGCTGGCAGTCCGGCGGAGGAAGAGATGGCTTTGGTAGTTTATGAAGTACCTCGAGCGTGCGCGACCTGTGCTACCGGCATCTGTCACGACGGCAAGGAATCGTTCAGTCGGCTGGACTGTCTCGGCTGTCACCAGCGGAAATAGTTTCTTCTTCTTTTCGAAAGTTCGGAAATAAGCTGACAAAGTGACCAAGCATTATGAGCAGTAGCCGAGAAACAAACCAAGTGAACCAGACCTCGTCGGGAGAGTCCACAGATTCATCGGCCGGCACCCAACATACTGAACTTCAGACCAAACCCAAACGTTGGGGAATGCTGATAGACCAGCGCAGATGTATTGGTTGCCATAGCTGTACTATTGCATGTAAGAGCGAAAACAATGTGCCTTTAGGATACTGGCGTTCGTGGGTAAAAGGAATTCAGAAAGGACACTTCCCACATGTGGGGAATTTGTACCTGAGGCGCCTATGCAACCAGTGCGAAGTTCCTCCGTGTGTTCAGGTCTGTCCTGTCCAGGCAACGGTGAGACGAGAAGAGGACGGCGTAGTGGTAATGTATTACGGAAAGTGCATTGGCTGCGGAATGTGCATAGCCGCCTGTCCGTACGACGCCCGTTTCTTCAACCCTATCCGGAACACGGCGGACAAGTGTGATTTCTGCGCTACTAGAATTGACAATGGGCTGAAACCAGCATGTGTCGAGGCATGTATCGCACAGGCGCTAATTTTTGGCGATCTGGACGATCCCTCCTCAGATATCTCCCGCCATCTTTCTTCGATCGCCACGAGCGTTATCAAGCCTGAACTCGGGACCAGTCCGAAAGTGTACTATATTCAGGCCGATCATTCATTGAAGGGCAGGATTCAATTCTCGGATGACTTCAAGGACGAAATACTCGAATATCGCCGGCACATACCAAGCCCGGATGCCTCATACTGGAAAAAGGGTGAAGAGCGCTAGATGGAAGCAGCCGTTCTCTACAACGTACCGCACGAAATCCCTTGGAAAGTTTATATTCCATTATACTTCTATTTTACGGGGCTCTCCGCGGGTTCATTCATTCTATCCACGCTTTCCACCGTCTTTGGGATCAAGAGATTCAAACAGATGGCCCTCCCAGCCGCAATAATTTCATTCGCGCTGTTATTGGTGGCGCCGGCTTGCCTTATTCTGGACTTGCATCAGCCTCTTCGATTCTGGCATACACTTGTCCCTGAATACTTTAACAAGACCTCGGCCCTGTCTTACGGCTCGTGGCTCCTTAGTGCTTATCCCATTGCAAACCTGATCTATATTTATTTCATCTATGTTCACAACGACCGGATCACCAAGATACTGGGAACTTTCACCGTTCCGTTGGCTATTTTCGTTCATGCTTACACCGGTTTTGCCTTTGCCCTGGTGCGGGCTCGAGCATGGTGGCATTCTGCACTCATGCCAGGTTACTTCCTGACGTCTGCACTTTTGTCCGGCATCGCTCTGCTTCTCGTGGTGGCCCTGATCATGGACCGTTATCGAAAGGAGAAGCTCGATTCAGAACTATACACCAGCCTGAGACTTATGATGATAGGGATCCTCCTGGTGGACCTTTTTTGGAGCGGGAGTTTCTGGCTCACATTGTTGGTGTCCACCGCAGACGGCTATGCATCCATCATGCTGGCTTTCCACGAAAAGTTTTATATATGGGGCGAGTATGTGTCCGGCATGCTCATCCCGCTCGCTCTTCTGACGCTGCCCTGGACCAGGGAAAAGAAAAGTTGGCTATGTATAGCCTCGCTTCTCATAATCTGTGGGGTTTTCCTGATGAGGTACTCCGTTGTTTTTATCGGTTTCGACATCCCGTTGAGCTGATCTTTCGTACAAGTGAAATTAGTCATGAGGGATTTTACCCGAAGAGAATTTATTCGCCTTGCAACTGTGATGGGAGGAGCTTCCCTTTTCGCCGGCTGCACGCTGCTAGGCGAAAGCCCTATTGTTCCTGAATACATAAAGGGTGCCCCTGGAGTGGATCCTCTGGAGACGTTAGCCGGGATAAAAAATATTTATACAGTTTGCGCACTATGTCCCGGCAACTGTGGCATCTGTTGCCGCATGGCCCAAGGAACTGTCGTCAAAATCGGAGGCAGCCCATTTCATCCTGCAACTGCAGATCCTCCGCTCCCATTTGAAACCCCTTTGGACAAAGCCATTACCACCGGTGGGTCGGTGTGCGCCGTGGGAGGAAGTGGAATTCAGACGCTTTATGATCCTTTCAGAGTGGCTCGTCCTATGAAAAGGGTCGGACCTCGCGGATCGGGAAGATGGAAAGCTCTGTCTTGGAATGACGCTCTCACTGAAATCATTGACGGCGGGAATTTGTTTGGTGAGGGAAACGTAAGCGGTTTGAGGGAATCAAGTGAAGCCAGCGCGGGATTGAGTTTTCTGGTAGGCAGAGTTGATTGGGGGGCGTTAACTTTTATCAGGCGGTTCTTGGCATCATTTCCTGGTTCAGTTCTGTTAAGAGACGGGAACGTAAACACTCGAGAAATAGCTGCTCTTGCCGCTGATGGTGTGTTCGGTCAAGACACCGGGACCGTGGACGCCGACTACAAACGAGCACGCTGCCTGATCAGTTTTGGAGATGCTCCTCTGGATTCCGGAGAGCCTTTAGTTTCTGTGGCCCGAGAAATAGCAAGCGCCCGGATAAGAGGACCGTTTCTCCGGTGGGCTGTGGTGGATCCAAGACTGTCTACTTCGGCATCCAAGTCTGACCTTTGGGTTCCTGTCATACCTGGAACCGACAGATCCTTGGCTTTGGCAATAATGAAGGCCTTGGTGGAACATTACCCCGCTGCGATCAAAACTTCTCGAGAAATGGTAGAGAAACTAATCTCCGGGCGCACGACCGCGGACTATGCACGAGAATGCGGGGTTTCTTCCGACATCCCTGTACAGCTCGCCAAGTATCTGGCTGATGCCCGCGAGACGTCGGCCGTAGTCCCTGGACGAGGCATTTTTTCGCAAACCGATGGCATTGAAACAGCCAAACTGATTCTGAACCTCAATCTTATGGTTGGGTCTGTTCCCGGATCGGGCGGCTTGGCCAAGAGCAATGACGGCTTCTTGAAGCGGGCCGAGAGGAAGCTGCTCCACATGCGTCCGTCCCCGGGGTCACAGTCACAGGGCTCTGGTCTCAATTCAAAGGCCTTGATTGTTTGGGAAGCCGACCCAGTTTACGACGATCCCTCAACCGCGGCGGCACGATTCATGGATCGCGAAAAAATCCCGCTGCTCGTAGTAATTGACAGGGAGCTTACCGAAACAGCGGCTCTTGCGGACTACATTCTGCCGGACACTACTTATCTGGAGCGTTGGGACGTGTGTGCGTTCCCGCCTGCGGTGACGTCTCCTGGTTTCGGAGTCAGGAGACCGGTGGTAGGAGGTTTCGATCAGAAAAACGGCGCCTATTTCCCGCTCATCCCTGAGACCAGGCTTTTGGAAGACATACTTATCGCTTTGGGAGCGAACTTGAGACTCCAAGGTTTTGAGCCCGACAACCCCGCAAGTTTTAGAAACGCATGGGATTATTATAAGCACACGATTGAGGCTGTAATGGATTCCATGAAGGAAGACGGTTTAGTCTCTGACCTCAAGGGCCTGGATTCAGACAAGGTGATTGAGAGAGGCGGCCTGTTTGCGGATTCCGAAGTGGTATCTCTACGCACAACTGAACCAAGGAAGACCGATCCTCTTGTATCGCTCTCCCCAAAACAGCAGTCCGACGAACCGGCTACCAGTGATGAGTTGACATTGATTGCCTATACGCTTCCATTTCACAGGTCCCCGAGGTCGGCGGTGAACACCTGGCTTTTGGAGGTGCTTCCGGACAACAGGCTGATCATTAACTCGGCAGACGCTCGGAAACGTGGAATAAGTCAGGGTGAAAAGGTTTTTGTGGAAGATGTGTTGGCGCGAGTGCGTGTGGAGTGCCGCGCTCACGTGGTTCCCGGAATAAGGCCTGGAGTTGTGGCGCTGGCCAGGGGATTCGGAAATCGCCAATCCGGGGCCGTGGCAACGCTGATCGACGGAATCTCCGTGTTGCCGGAGAAGGCCAGAGGCGCGGGCGTAAACACGATGAGCTTTGCATCAGCGCCAGAACTGCAAAAAGTTAAGATCAAGAAGGCTTAGGGCTTGTTACGAAATAACCCTAACATGGTTATGGGCTCTTTGGGCCTCGACAGAGTACCCAAAGATTCTGAACGAGATCAAATCAGAGATTCAGTCACTTCTGTCTTACGTTCCGCGCCCGCAGGCGTGTCGGCGTGGCTATTTTCCAGAGTATGCCTCGGGATGTTCCGCACTTGGTCACTTTGCCTAGGTGTCTGGAGGGTCTGAGCGTATTTTGTTTTGTGTTTTTTCCATATTTGTCTCCAGCGGCTTATGGGTTCCGGGAAAAGTGGGCGCAATAAGGCCGCTGCCGAGTTCTCGAGGAAGAACGTCACCAGCATTGGAAGCGCAGAGGACCGATGAATGAGATGTGCGAAAAAGGCCGACACTTTCCGACCACGGTAAGGTGACCCCTGATTTTTCGGCGGGATGACAGTACAATGGTTTTTTGGAAAGGAACAAGATTGTGAAAGTTCTGCTTGTGACTCCAAATTTTCCTCAGACTTTCTGGTCTTTCAACAGAGTCTTGAGCATGACGGGAAAGAAGGGAAAGAAAGCCCTGGTGGCGCCTCTGGGGCTGATAACCGTTGCGGCTCTGCTTCCGAAAGATTGGCAGCTTCAGCTTGTTGACATGGTGTTTCAAAGCATATCAACCAAGCAGTGGAAAGATTGCGATCTGGTTTTAGTTTCTGGAATGGTTGTGCAGCATGCGGGAATTCTTGAAGTCATCAAGGAGGCCAAGAGGCGTGGCAAGACCGTGGTGGTGGGAGGCCCCTGGGTTTTTCACTATCCTGAGGACGCTCTGAGGGCAGGAGCCGACATTGTAGTGAAAGGAGAGGCGGAGACCACCATTTCCATGTTGCTGGACGCTCTGGGACGCAACGAACGCGGTCTGGTAATATCTTCCAAAGAAAAGGCCGACCTGCATAAGAGCCCTATCCCCCGCTTCGACCTTCTGGACATCAAGAGTTACGCCAGCATGGCGATCCAATTCTCTCGAGGCTGTCCGTTCCGATGTGAGTTCTGCGACATAACGCTCATGCTGGGACGCAAAGTAAGGACGAAAACGCCTCAACAGATGCTGGACGAATTGCAGGGACTCTATGACTTGGGTTGGAGGAAATGGATTTTCGTTGTCGATGATAATTTCATAGGTAACGTCACCTTAGCCAAGGGCTTACTCAAAGAACTCATTCCCTGGATGGAAAATCGCAAAATGCCCTTCGGATTTGCTACCCAGGCCTCTGTGAACATGGCTGCCGACAAACAATTATTGAACCAAATGTTTCGTGCAGGTTTTGGACGTGTCTTTCTCGGTATCGAAACTCCTGATCAAGAAATCCTCAAGGGGGCAAAAAAGCACCAAAATGTTGCGGCAGATCTTGATGTGGTTTGCTCAGAGGTCATACGGGCGGGATTTTACGTGACCGCCGGAGCAATCATAGGGTTTGATAATGAAAAACCTGGAGCCGGCAAGCGCCTGGTCGATTTCGCCAATCGAAACCATATTCCGGAGGTTTTTACAAGTCTCCTCCAGGTTGGTCCGGGAACAGACCTGTGTCTTCGGCTGGAAAAAGAACAGCGCATCCTGTCGCTTGATTACGAACACCTCTCAAACCAAACCGCCTTGATCAATTTCGTTCCGACCCGTCCCCTTCGAGAAATCGTCGAAGAATATATTTATGTGTACGAAACGCTTTTCGAGCCCAAGGCCCACACCAAGAGAGTGTATGAATCTTTCGCCGCTATGAATCCGCCCAAGGTCAAGAAGCCGTTCCGGCTACCGGCTCTCTTCGAACTAAGGGCGGTGGTAATAATTTGTTTGCGTCAGGGTCTCCTGTATCCTTCAAGGAACACGTTCTGGCATTATTTTTTCAAGGCATTGTGGAATTTCCCCAACAGGTTCGACCGATATATACAAGCAATTGGTGAAGCCGAACACTACTTCGAATTTACAAAAACAATAAGCAGGGAAATTAAGATTCGGATGGACAACCTCGATCAGGAGACGAAGGAAAGATGTTTCGTTCCGGAATCGGTTTCGACTGTGACACACGTATTTAGATAATCAGCATACCAGTGCTCACAACAAGATCATGATTATAGATGGGAACACTACTATCACTGGATCATTCAATTTTACCAAAGCTGCTGAAGAGAAAAATATTGAGAATCTCCTTTTTATCAAATCTGAAGACCTTGCGAAATTGTACATGGGGTTTGGAGAAAATTGACGAACAGGCTCTGGAGAGCGTTCCGACCTGGGCCTGGAAAGTTCGTACTTAACAAAGTACGGGGACTGGTATTGAAGAGTGCCAGTTGCCGATTCTGAACTTCAGTTGTATGGATATTACATGGCAGGTCTCACGGCCTGCCATGTTCCGACTGAATGTCAAACAGCCGTCAATTCGTAGCTAAGTCGGTCGTTTTCGAGGTTCACCGTCCGTATTTTCACTTTGAGGCCCGGTTTCACTATCTCCTCATTGAGTGTCTTGTCTATCCGACCAAACACTTTGATGCCATCACTGAACTCAGCGACTCCCAGCATATATGGTACGTCCTTTTCAAAGCCGGCAGGAGCAAACATCGCTTTAGTAAAACTGAGCAGATTGCCTTCTCCTGAAACTTCAAACCAGTCCACATCACCACTCAGGCAGAAGTTACAGTCACTCCTTGGTGGAAAGAACTTGGCTCCGCAGGTCTTGCATACCGTGCCACGGATCTCGTTTTTCTTAAGAAATTCCACGAACTGTTCTGCCCTCGTATTGCCGGTAAAACTTATAACACCGAACTGTTCAAATCCCATGTTGTCCTCCAATAGACCAAGAGAAAGGAAACAGCATAAATCATTCAGTCCCGAATATACTCACATTGCCGTATATGCCCACGCCGCCTATGTTGTGGACGAGCCCAATCTTGGGTCCGGGAAAAACCTGCATTTCGCCTGCTTCGCCGCGTAGCTGGAGCACTACTGTGCGAATTTGAGAGCCTCCGGTTGCGCCGATGGGATGGCCTTTGGAAAGCAGTCCGCCGTCCACGTTAACGGGGATCTTGCCGTCTTTATAGGTTTCCTTATTACGGATCAAATCTTTCCCGTGGCCCGGTTCCGCAAATCCGAGGTCCTCGTAAGCCATCATCTCTGCAATGGTAAAACAGTCGTGAACTTCAGCCACGTCAACGTCTGATGCGGTTATCCGTGCCATCTCATAGGCTCTCTTCGCGGCAATTTGGGCGCATCGCAGACCGCTGAATGTGTCCCGCCCGGCCATGTTTATGGGGGCCGTGGCCATGCCAAGCCCCTTGATCCAGACCGGTTTCCGGCACAGGGCCTTCGCCTTTTGTTCCGAGGCAAGGATCACGCACGACGAGCCATCCGCATTTGCACAGCAATCCAGCACTTTGAGAGGCGTGGCTATGTACTTGGGTTCCATAATCTTTTCCAGAGTGAGGGCCTTTTGAAAAACAGCCTTGTCATTGATCTGGCCGTATGTTGAGGATTTGACTCGAATCAAGGCCAAGTCCTCTTCGGTCGTTCCGTATTTTTCGAAGTGACCCCGAGCGTACATTGCATAGTACGCCGGCATCATCGTGCCGAAGGGAGCTTCCCATTGAATGTCGGCTCCTCGTCCCATTCTTTCCTGGGACTCCGCAGAAGATATCTCGGACATCTTCTGGAATCCCAAGACCAGTACTACATCATGAAGTCCGGAAGCGATGAGAGCGTAAGCTGTCCGCAGGCCGCTCGAACTCGACGAGCATACGCTTTCAACGTAGAATGTGGGTTGGGGATTCAGTCCCAGGTATTCTGCCATGAGACCGGAGGGAGTTCTCTGCTTGTCGTACTCGGGAGCGGAACATACGACCGACGCGTCGATCTGGTCAGACTTGAGCCCGGCGTCCTTCATGGCGTCTCTGAACGCCTCAAAGGCCAACTCCCGGATCGAACCAGGGTAAGACCGTACGAACGAACTTTGCCCCACACCGATGACCGCAACCTTTGCCATCTGATCCTCCTTGTTTGGGGATAGGATGCTTCTTCGATTAGAATACCACGGTATAATACCATACACCTTGGTCTGGAGCAAAACAACACCGCTTAATTTAATCGGAAGACCTTGAACAATCTGTTTCTCTCTGATAATTATTCACTTTGATGAGCACAAGATTCCCAAGGTCGTTTCCAGGTTGATCAAGACAGATTGCTTGATGGGAAACCTTCAAGGCAGTCCACTAAAGGCCGTCTGAAGTTTGTATCAGTGCTGAGTTTGGATAACCCGAAAACCCGGGCCTGCCTTGGCGGGACATTGTGGCTGATGAATAGAGATGATTCCGGCATTGCTTCAGGGGGGATGTCTTGTGAACGGGAAACCTAATATTTTAGTGCGGGATGTGGCCGGCTTGCCGGTGGCTACCCCCGTGAGGTGTATCAGACCTACGAAATTCGACTTCCGATAGGAAGGGGAGAACTAGTTATGGAAATCAAGAAGATAGGCGTGATTGGGGCCGGTTTGATGGGAGCTGGAATAGCTCAGGTTGCGGCGCAAAACGGTTTTGAAGTTAACCTTATGGATGTGGAATCCCGGTTCCTGGACAAAGGAATCGCCACTATCGAAAAGAACCTGAAACGTTTGACGGAAAAAGGGGCAATGGAAGCTTCGGTCGCAAATGCTGTGCGAGGACGCATAAAGGGGACCTTGTCGCTCAGTGAAGCCGCCAAGGAAGTCGAAGTCACCATAGAGGCTGTTATAGAGAAGATGGATCTCAAGAAGAGTTTGTACAAGGAACTGGACGCGCTGGCTCCGGATTACACCGTCTTTGCGACAAACACGTCGGGCCTGAGCATAACGGCAATGGCGGCCATGACTAATCGGCCCGACCGTTTCATAGGGATGCACTTTTTTAACCCCGTACCTGTCATGAAACTGGTCGAAGTCATACGCGGATATAGCACTTCTGATGAGACTGTGGGCCTGATCAAAGATCTGGCAAAGAAGATGGGTAAGACCGCTATCGAAGTACTCGAAGCTCCAGGTTTTGTGGTTAACCGAATCCTGGTTCCCATGATCAATGAGGCAATTTTTGTGCTGCAAGAAGGATTGGCCAGCGCCTCTGAAATAGATGAAGGGATGAAATTGGGAGCGAATCATCCCATGGGCCCATTAGCCCTCGCAGACCTTGTGGGCTTGGACACTCTCCTTAGCGTTCAAGATCACCTCTACGAGGAGTTTGCCGATCCGAAATACAGGTCCCCGGTTCTTCTCAAGAAGATGGTACGTGCAGGACATCTCGGTCGAAAATCCGGTAAGGGTTTTTTTGACTATAAGTGAGGGCTTGGGGCTTTTCGTACCGGCCTTCTTTGGGAAACCAAGTGCTGCCCCAATCAGTTCCTCAGAGTTGGCCCCTTGTCGATCGAATTTCTAACTGGAGGAAAAAATGGAGGAGAACGAAAGATTTGGCCTGACTGAAGAAGAACAGATGCTTCAGGATATGGTCAGGCGCCTGACAAGAGAGAAGGTAGCTCCAGGCGCGGAAGAGAGAGATAAAAAGGGGGAATACCCCTACGACATGCTTGAACTCATGCGAGAGAACGGGCTGATGGGAATAGACTTCCCGGCGGAGTACGACGGTATGGCCGCGGGAATGATCGCCCATTGTATAGCAGTGGAAGAACTTGCAAAAGCTGACGCTGCCGTCGCTTTGATACCATCCTGCCAAGAACTGGGAAGCCTTCCAATAATTCTGGGGGGTAATCACGAGCAAAAGGACAAGTATCTCAGGCCGTTGTCCACAGGGGAAAAGGTGGCTGCATTTGGTCTAACAGAGGCCAAGGGCGGTTCTGATGTGGCGGAGTTGAAAACCAGAGCGGTTCTTAAGGGAGACAAGTACATTATTAACGGCTCAAAAATGTGGATCACCAATGGAGGAGTAGCAGATACGCACTCAATATATGCAGTTACCGACCCGGATGTTCCACCATACAAAGGGGCTAGTGTCTTCATACTGGAGAAGGGTATGCCGGGCTTTTCCATCGGCAAGAAAGAAAGCAAACTGGGAATAAAATGTTCTGATACGCGGGAGCTAATTTTCGAGGACGTGGAAGTCCCTGTGAAAAATCGATTGGGGGAAGAAGGCCAAGGCTTCCACATCATGATGAAGACCCTTGATTTCAGCAGGCCCTCTGTTGCTGCTCAGGCTCTGGGAATCGCTGCTGGAGCCTTCGAGTATGCAACACAATATGCAAAGGAACGGGTCACTTTCGGAAAACCTATAATCAAGCATCAGGCCATCGCCTTTAAGCTGGCCGACATGGCGATGAGAATAACCGCGGCACGGCAACTTTTGTGGAAGACTTGTTCATTGCTGGACAAGGTTTGCAAAGACCTGTCCCGCGTTCCCCCTGAAACGATCCGACACTCTTCAATGTCCAAGGCTTACTGTTCTGACGTAGCCATGTGGACCTCAGTGGAGGCAGTACAGGTTCTCGGCGGCTACGGGTACAGCAGCGAATATCCTGTCGAACGCATGATGCGAGATGCTAAGATTACTCAAATCTATGAAGGCACTAACGAGATTCAGCGCATCATAATTTCCTCCACACTCTGAAAGTGAGTTCATGGCAAATCTTCGGAGCGACGGATTGTCGTAAAATATTAAGAGAGAGACTTTTTGCTGTCAGCCCGACGGCAGGTTTTGCTCGGCCTCTCCATTAAGAGAATAGGATTGAAACATGGCTTCCTGGCAAAAAACAGGCTGTATATGCTGTGCTCAAAATTGTGGTCTTGAGGTCATGACCGAAGGAAACCGAATCCTCAAGGTGAGACCCGATAAACAAAACCCCAGAAGTGAAGGGTACTGTTGCCGAAAAGGCCTGAAGATCGCGCACTACCAGAATCATGCCGATCGTCTTACCCATCCGTTGAAGAAGCAAGGTAGCGGATTCGTAAGAATTTCTTGGGACCAGGCTCTTCGAGAGATAGCCGAAAGGCTTCGGACGGTGTTGGATCAGCAAGGACCTCGTTGTCTTGCTTACGTGGGCGGTGGGGGCCAGGGCTGCCATCTCGAAGCGGCATACGGGGTGCGACTGCTGAGGGCTCTGGGATCCCAGTACCATTACAGCCCGTTGGCTCAGGAATTGACCGGCATGTTTTGGGTGCAGGGCCGCACACTGGGTCGTCAATACCTTCTCACTGTTCCAGATGATCATGAAACCGATTTGTTGATGGCGGTAGGATGGAACGGCTGGATGAGTCATCAAATGCCTCAAGCGCGACGCGTGTTGAAAAGGATTTCTGAAGACCCGGCCAAACTTCTTGTCGTTATCGATCCCAGACGTTCTGAAACCGCTGAACGCGCTGACATTCACTTGGCCTTGCGGCCTGGGACCGACGCCTTGTTAACCAGGGCTATGATTGCCATCATACTGCAGGAAGGTTGGCAGAATTCCGATTATATCGCAAAGCACGTCAGCGGTTTTGGTTCTATAAAATCGTTGTTTAACGATTTTGAAGCAAAATCAGCCATTGAGGTTTGTCAATTGGATTTCGAAGCTGTGCGAGAAGTCTGTCGGTTATTTGCCACGCGCAAATCATCCCTTCATGCAGACCTCGGGATCTTAATGAATCGTCATAGTACCGTCACTTCGTACTTGGAAGTGATTCTTCTTGCAGTATGCGGGCGGATTGGAGTCCCGGGAGGTAACGTGATCCCTGGGCACTTGATGCCGCTTGGAGCCCATTCCGACGAGCGCGATCCTAAGACCTGGCGCACGATAGCCACTGATTTCCCTGCCATTATGGGCGCGTTTCCTCCGAATGTCATGCCTGAAGAGATAATGGCCGACGGACCAGAGAACCTTCGGGCCATAATCGTTTCCGCTGCGAATCCACTTAGATCTTATGCCGACACTACTATGTACGAGGAAGCTTTTCGGCGATTAGACCTCTTGGTAACTGTGGACGTAGCTATGACAGAGACAGCCTTGCTCTCTCATTACGTGCTTCCGGCCAGATCATGTTACGAGAAATGGGATACAACCTTTTTCGCATGGACATATCCGGAAATATATTTTCAGTTGCGCAGACCGGTGGTCAAACCGGTAGGTGAGCCTCTGGAAGAAAGTGAGATTCTCATAAGACTCTCTGAACACTTGGGGCTGATGCCGGTTATACCTGACTCACTCCATGCGGCTGCAAATGGTGACAGAATGGAATTCGGCATGGAACTGATGCAGTTTGCCCAGACCGATTCTCGAGCAGCCAAGATGTTGCCCTTTGTTCTGGGTAAGACTTTAGGGGCATCTCTCGGCTCATCAAACCTTGCGGCGGTCTGGGGTATGCTCCAAATGGCGCCCAAATCATTCAGGGAAGCCGCGGCCCGGATAGGGTTTGACCCGGGTCTTGCAATGGGTGAACAGATATATCAGGCCTTACTTGATCACCCCGAAGGCGTTTGGATTGGCAAGAGCGATCCTTCTGACGGCTTGGCTGAAGTCAGGAATGAGGATCACCGGATCAACATTTTCATACCGGAGTTGCAGGGCTGGGTCCGGACAATCGACGCTCAGAGCGAACAGACGGCCATTCGGAGGGACCCTGAATTTCCCCTCATTCTTATGGCTGGACGCCATATTGATGAGAATGCCAACACTATCATGCGGGACCCCTCGTGGAACCACGGGCGACCGAGACCTTGCACGCTTGCTATGCACCCATCGGACGCAAATCGGCTAGGTTTCAAGGATGGTCAAAAGGCTAATATTGTCACGCAAGCCGGCCAAGCCGACATAGAAATTGAGCTTACGGACTCAGCTCACCCAGGCCATGTGGTAATCCCGCACGGTTTTGGTTTGGTTTTCCAGGGACAAGCTTATGGTGTAAATGTTAATCGCCTGACCAAGAACGCTAATCGTGACCCGCTTGCGGCTACCCCTCTGCATAGATTCGTCCCCTGCAGAGTGGAGGCACTACAGTAGTTTCGAATGGAGACATTTCAACGATGAGCCAGAGCTGGTTACCCATATCGACAATATTGAAAACTGCTTCTAAGGTTCTCGAGAAGCCCAGGTACGCCAAGAACGTGGCAATGATACAAGTGGACAAGATTGTACGTAGTTTGTCCCCACTCCCCAAGGAAGGAACTGCTAATCGCATCAGGCAGTGTAGCATACGCATCACAGACGTTTGTAATCTGAGATGCCACACTTGCGGCCAGTGGGGCGACAAAGGGTTTTTGCGTTCCTGTTCCCTGCCTGAACTGAAAAGCCGGGAAGTTTCCCCTGAGCGTTACATTGAACTCCTACGAGATTTGCATGAACACGGTCACACTCCATCGGTTTACCTGTGGGGTGGAGAACCGATGCTGTATCGTGGGTCAGTTGAAATCATTGAGGAAGCAGCCCGACTGGGGATGGCTCCGAGCATCGCCACCAACGGTACTGGTTTGGTGAAACATGCTGAGCGGTTGGTGAATGCTCCAATGTTCGTCATTCAGATATCTGTTGACGGTCCTGATGCCAAGACCCACAACGCCAGCCGTCCTGGAGCCGGCCCTGACGTCGACAACTTTGATACCATCTGCAAAGCCATCGATAGGATCTCTGAACTCAAGAAGGAAAAACGTCAACGTCTCCCTCTTCTGGCTGCTTTGACTACGATTAATAATGTCAATTACAATCGCTTAATTGACATTTATGAAGTATTTCGGAACAAAGTTGATGTTTGCGTATTTTATCTGGCCTGGTGGATCGACGAACAATCAGCGGCAAGACACACCGAGGATTTCGAGCAACGTTTCGGGTCCAGGCCTGAGAAACACTTTGGATGGATAGGGAACTGGCGGCCGCCTGATTATCGCGTTCTATCCGGCCAGTTGAAGCGATTGAGCGAGCGGGCGGCAGGCCTATCCGGTCCAGCGGTGGTGATCATGCCGCCTCTGACTGAGCAAAAAGATCTTGAAACCTACTACACAGACCACGACTGTCGTTTCGGTTTCGACCGGTGCGTTTCTATATTCAGTGCAGTGGAGATCAACTCGAACGGAGACATGTCTCCATGCCGAGACTATCACGACTTTGTTGTGGGGAACGTAAAGGAGAACACCATAGCGAAACTTTGGAATTCAGAGCCTTACAGGAGATTTCGCAAGAGTATATCAGAGCAAGGTTTAATGCCGGTTTGTACAAGATGTTGCGGCCTAATGGGATATTAATTTGGTTGCCGGGTATCCAACTTTTTTACATGTCGAATAAAAAATTTTGCAGCCATCCCATTTATGAAACCGGTAACCGTCGCGGTCAAAATCATTAGAGGCAGCATGAGCAAGATGGCCTCGTTTCTCAGCAAAATAAGATAAGCCGCAGCTAGTTGAGCCGCATTATGGCAGACGGCTCCCGCCAGACTAACCCCTATTTCAGAAAATGTTTTCGAGAAGTATCTGTGAAGCAACCCCATTGCCAAGATTGCACTGGTTCCACCTGAAAGTGACAAAACGAAAGCAGGAGATCCGAAAAGACCAGTGGCCAGAGAGCCAAGGAATATTCTCCCCAGCGTGATGAACAGGGCGTCTTTGAACCCAAAAAGATAGAGCGTGGCCAGCCCTATTATGTTTGCAAAACCAAACCTGAACCACACGACGGTAAAAGGAAGGAAGGTCTCGGCAGTGTGGATCACCACGGCCAAGGCCAAAAGCAACGCCAGTCGGGAAAGCCTTCGAATCTGCTCCATTATGGGGTCACCGCGTCAAGCCCATTGACACGATCGTTGCCAATTCGGACAACCACCTCGTTAGGAACACAGACGAGAACTCCTCCCTCTTGGCCTAGTGAGCCCATGTTCACACAAATCTTGTTTCGACACGGTGACGAAACTATCCGGGCCCGACCATTCTTTATCTGAATCACCGTCTTTCCTAGCGGCCCAGGGACCTCGAAGCGTACGTCTCTATTCAAAGGGTATGTTCGCCACACTTCTCGACACGAAGAAATCTCTACATAGGCACCGTCTGTGACTAAGAGGCGCGGAAGTATGAAGAAGAGGAGAACCGCGATAGCGAGAATTGCCGCAATTAACAGCTTGTCCCCCACTGTCAGCAACTGATTCTTCATGCGCTTTTCAAAAACATCTTTTCCGCCTCAGTCGGAATGGAATTGTAGTGCTCAATTTATCCTTTTGCTCACCTTAAAGCAAACTGCTTATGACAACAAAATTCTTTATTTTTCTTGCATCATGCTGTGATTCGATATAAATATTGATATCAATAATCATTGAGTTGACGACCTGATACAAGGCGGTCAAGAATGAAATGCCCTGCCTGCGGTGCTATCGATGATAGAGTGATCGACTCCCGCCTCGGTAAGGATAATACCGTAATCAGACGTCGTCGTCAGTGTCTGAACTGCAAGAAAAGATTCACTACGTACGAGAGGATAGAGGAAATCCTTCCATACGTAATTAAGAAGGATGGCCGCCGAGAGACCTTCGATCGTAGGAAAATAGTCGAAGGCATGCGTCGCGCTTGTGAAAAAAGACCTGTGAGCATTGACAAAATCGAGGCGGTCGCTGATTCCATCGAGCAGGAACTGATGGAACGCCCCGAGAAAGAGATCAGCGTTTCTTATATCGGCGAACGGGTTATGGAAGCGCTTCAGTATATGGATGATGTTGCCTACGTCCGATTCGCGTCAGTTTATCGCTCTTTCCGGGACATTGATGAATTCATGCGGGAAATAAAGGAATTGTATGAACTCAGAGAAGCCCGGGAGCAGAGTCGTTCCAAAAATGGCCCCCCGGATCAAGGCCGTGCATTCCATGATCCCCCGTGAGGTGGAAGGCTTTATGTCCCTCGCGCTTAAATTGGCACGAAGGGCATTAGGAAGAACTTCCCCCAACCCTGCGGTGGGTGCAGTCCTAGTCAAGCATGGAAAGGTGGTCGGAGAAGGTTACCATCATGCTGCCGGAGAGCCTCATGCTGAGGTGGAGGCCATCCGATCGGCCGGATCTCATGCGAGGGAATCCGAAATGTTTGTCACGCTGGAACCCTGTAATCATCACGGACGAACTCCACCTTGCACTGAGGCAATATTAGAAGCTGGCATCAAGAGAGTCTGGTACGGAATGGATGATCCAAATCCCGGCGTGCGAGGTGGGGGAGCCAAGACTCTCAAAGAGGCAGGGGTCGAAGTAGTAGGCCATGTTTCCGAGAAGCGTTGCAGCCGCGTCAACGAGGTTTATGTGACCAATGTCACAAAGAGGCGTCCTTTCGTGTTCATGAAGCTCGCTATGAGCCTAGACGGGCGAATCGCTACTCGGACCGGACATTCTCAATGGATTACCTCTGAACAATCTCGTCGCAAGGTCCATAGGTTGAGAGACCGAGTTTCGGCCATAATGGTCGGGATCGGGACCGTGCTGTCGGATAACCCTTCCCTTACCACGCGCCTGAGAAACGGCCGTGGAAGAGACCCTGTCCGTATAGTTGCAGATTCTGACTTAAGAACGCCCCTGGACGCGAGAATCTTGGACGCCTCGTCCGATGCGGGTGTGATAATCGCCACCAGGAAAGATCCGCCTGCCGACCGCAGGATGCGGCTTGAACAAAAAGGAGCCAAAGTATTGCCAACTGAAGGCAAGGATCAGGTAAATCTACAGGATTTACTCTACCGTCTATACCCCATCGGTGTGACGTCACTGCTCATTGAAGGTGGTGCAGGCTTGGCCTGGGCTGCTCTCCAGGCCCAAGTAGTAGACCGGTGTCTGTTTTTCTATGCGCCTATCATCATCGGCGGTGAATCCGCTCCATCCGGGGTCGGAGGGCTCGGTATAAATAGACTTCAGGAAGCCCCGAGGCTTGCAGACGTCCGGTCATTCCGGGTTGGCCCAGATATGCTCCTAGACGGCAGGATAGTCTATCCAAGCACGTGAAATGATAGTCTCAATTAACCCGGTAAATCCTCAACCACGTCATATTGGCCGCGTTGTGGACGTCCTCAGAGCTGACGGAGTCATTATTTATCCCACGGACACCGTATACGGTCTGGGCTGCGACATCCACAGCAAGAAAGCCATCGAAAGAATCCGCCGGATAAAACGGATCGACAATAAGAGACATCTCTCCTTTGTCTTCAGTGACCTGAAGGCCATCTCCCATTACGCCCAGGTCGATGACAAAACTTACAAGGTACTGAGACGTCACCTCCCTGGTCCGTACACCTTCGTTCTCAAGGCTACCAGACTGGTGCCTCGAATTGTGCTGACAAAGCGCAACGAAGTCGGCATCCGGATTCCGGATAATCGAATTTGCCAAGCTCTGCTGGAAAATCTTGGTAATCCGATACTCAGCTCATCGGTGAGACTGCCGGACGATCAGCTACTCGATGATCCAAAAGAAATCGAAGGGATGTACAAAGGGCAGGTGGACATAGTTGTGGACGGGGGGGTATTCCTGCCTGAACCATCTTCAATTATCAGCTTGCTAGACGAACTTCCTAAAGTGCTACGAGAAGGAAAAGGAGACCTCAGCCCTTTCTTGTAGCCTGAATTTGATTGAACAACAATTCAGCGTTCCTCGTCGCGCTACCTTTATGCCGTAAAATCTCATCACGTCCTCTTGCGCCAAGATCCACCGCTCTAACCGGATCAGAAAGCGTCTCCGTGATCCGCTCTGTCAGTTCCTCCTGCCCTGACACTTCGATCCCTCCTCCACTACGCAAAAGGATTTCCCTGACGTCGCGAAAGTCTTCCATTGAGGGGCCGAAAAGAACCACCTTTCCCCAGGCGGCAGGTTCCAGGATATTCTGTCCCCCTTTTGGAACCAGTGATCCCCCCATGAACACCACCGACGCTATCGAAAAAACCTCGAACAACTCTCCAGTCCGGTCCCAGATGATCACTCGGCGTCCATCCCTGTGCTCCCCCAGATCCACCGAACTCCTGAGAAATGGACTCGGAAAACCTCGCTTCTTCATACAGGAGAGCACATAAGGAGTTTTTTCTACATGTCGTGGAACCAGCACGAGAACGAGGTCGGGGAATCTCTTAACAAGCATGCTGTATGCGTCCAAGACAATTTCATGTTCACCGGCATGAGTACTGCCTGCAACAAGGACGCTTGCCGATGCCTCGAAGTCCATCATCCCTCTAATTTTGGCTTCAATCTCACCTGGAATCTGGACGGTAATCGCATCGAATTTGGTGTTGCCTGTGACTTGAATTCGGGTCTCTGGAGCCCCCATTGCAGCAATTCTTGAGGCATCAAGCTGGGACACCATGAGAAACAAATCTACTTGCTCAAGGGTGTCGGTAAAAAACCATCGTAGTTTTTTGTACCGAGGATATGAACGATCTGAAATTCGACCGTTGGCAAGAACTACGCGAGCGCCGCTTTTCTTAAGGTGGTGAATTAAGTTCGGCCATAGTTCGGTCTCCATGAGCACGAACAGATCCGGCTTTATCGTATTAACGACAGTCTTCACAAATGTTGGAAAATCCAGCGGCATATAAAAGAATCCATCTGCCTGGGAGATCGACGACCGAGCGGTATCCTGGCCTGTTTCCGTTCCTGTGGAGATGAGGGTTGCTGCATCAGGCTCGAAGGTCTTTAGGGCCTTTACCAAAGGCTCGAGGGCCTTCACCTCTCCTACTGAAACTGCGTGAAACCAGACTCGTGGGCGAGGCAACCGTTCAGGGTCGAAATCCCCAGGAAGCCGCCCAAGTTTCCCATAAACGGATCGCCGGTACTTTCGCCCAAAAAGAATTTGAGGAGTGTAGAGTGCAGCCAGAAAAGGAGCAGCTACGGAATGCAACAGAACATTGTATAGAAGGCGATTCATAGGGGAGTAGCTTTCACCTGCGTTCGGTGAAACAGAATTTTAAGGTGGGAGAGGTTCTCATTAAACTACTTATCCAGAGGCTTCCTCAATCCAGTTCGCCTACCGGCAGCTTTCAGTGCTGGTCGAAAATACCGGTTCCAACAGAAAATTTTTTTCGACGATAAAAGGATTTGTCTCTATCTTGCTGATTCGAACCAGCGTCTTCCATCCGCCTTGAGGAGACTGGACTTCAAACCTTCTGGGCAACCATCCGTCTTCACCGCTGCTGAAATCACCAAAATCAGCAGTAAGATCCGTTTCACCGCCTGGGCTGAGCCTGACCAGACGCTTCAAAAACAAATTCTGAGGCTCAAGCGTAATACCCCACACCCTTCCCTGAAACGTCACGCGAAGAACTATTTTTTCGTTATCCCTCAAGAGAAGTCGATCAAACCGAACATCTTTCCACTGAAGTAAGAGTATGGGAATAAGACCCTCAATCTCAGCTACATCCGGGAATTTACGAGCGAAACAGTCCTTTTCGCCTTTGAGTATTTTCCCGTCCGTAGGGACATACAATTCAAAGTGAGTTGCTCTTATTACCAGTTCAAAAAGCGAATTTCCTGAAGGTCCTATTCCTTGAAACCGAAAATCACTGGGCCGCCTGTAGAGCAAGAATCCCTTGACGTCCTGTCTGGATTTTCCACCATCGTACATACTTTGGATGCTCATGACCGCTTTGAGAGCGCTCAGATTTTTTCCCTTTTCGACTAGGATGTTGGGAATTTGCTCCGGTTTCAAGCTTGGTTCTGCCCTGACTGGACACACAGCCACTTCCAGCAATATTGCCGCTATCACCAGCGCCTTGAAAAATAAGGCATTGGCCGGAGCAAAAATATGAGAGAAATCGTCAAAGATGAGCGCGTATTTCATGGACGCTCTACATATCAGAGCTACTGATAGGATGCAATGGAGAAAGACTGCGCCTTGACCGGAATCAAGCCTATGATGCACAATGCCTGCGCCGGAACACCCCAGGCTTAACAGGAGGTCCCCATGGACTGGACAACCATTGATAGGATAGCGCAGCATGTTGACAAAACTGTGGAATTGCGTGGATGGATAGCAAATAAGAGATCCTCTGGGAAAATTCGATTCCTGAATCTCAGAGATGGAACGGGGGTGATTCAGTGCGTTTTCATGGCAAATCAGGTGTCTCAGAAGGCTTTTGATCTGGCTGACAAGATTTCTTATGAATCTTCAGTCATAATAATCGGAATGGTTAGACGAGACTCCAGATCTCCATTGGGATTCGAAATAACCGCACATGATCTTATACTTGTTTCACAGGCCGAACCTTATCCCATCGCCAACAAGGAACATGGGGTTGGTTTTCTTATGGATAACAGACACTTGTGGCTCAGATCGTCACGTCAGGTAGCCCTTATGAAGATAAGGTCGGTATTGATCAGGGCCGCTCGGTCTTTTCTTGATGAGTTGGGTTTTGTTTCGGTCGAGGCGCCCATTTTGACCCCAACTGCTTGCGAAGGAACTACCTCACTGTTTGAGGTGGGGTACTTCGACAGAGCAGCTTATCTTACCCAGTCAGGCCAGCTTTACGGAGAGGCGGCGGCCATGGCCCTGGGGAAAATATATGTATTTGGCCCCACCTTCAGGGCTGAGAAATCCAAGACGCGTCGGCACCTTACAGAATTCTGGATGATCGAGCCGGAAATGGCCTTCTGGGAGTTGCCGGATGCCATTACACTTGCAGAAGGACTGGTATGTTGCATAGTTTCGGAAGTGCTGGAACACTGTTCGGATCACCTCAGAACTCTCGAACGTGACTTTGCCGGGCTCAGTAAGATCAAGCCTCCTTTTCCACGAATCAAGTACTCGGACGCGGTTGAAATCCTGAATAACCATGGTATGAACTTTCATTGGGGAGACGATTTGGGTGTCGACGAGGAGGCGGTGTTATCGCAAGCCTTTGAAAAGCCGGTTTTTGTAACCCATTACCCGATAGATATTAAAGCATTCTATATGAAAAGAGATCCTTCCGACAATAGACTGGCCTTGGCCGTGGACCTGCTGGCTCCGGAGGGATATGGCGAAATAATTGGCGGTGGTCAGCGAGAAGACTCATTGGATACTCTCACCAAACGAATCGCCGAGCAGGATTTGGATCCAGGACCATTGGAGTGGTACTTAGACTTGAGGCGGTACGGTTCTGTTCCTCATTCCGGATTTGGTCTCGGCATAGAACGTACTCTGGCTTGGATCGCGGGGATACACCATGTACGGGAAACAATAGCATTTCCTCGGCTCATGGACAGGCTTTATCCATAGCGCCACAGAGATCACTCTACAGCTCTTAAAACGCCCCACTTCTCCACGTGAATCCGGTCCGGATTGAATCGGCTCGGAGGCCTCTTCTTTTCGGCTGGATATCCCAGGGATACCATGGAGAGCGGAATAACGTGGTATGGAATTCCCAGGAGCGCCCGTAGCCCCTGAATCCGCTCCTCGACTGGATAAATTCCTACCCAGCAGGCTCCCAGTCCCAACGCGTTTGCCGCGATGAGAATGTTTTCCGTGGCTGCTGCGCAGTCAAGAATCCACCTACCCTTCAGCGTCTCACGTGTGGGATCTCCGCATACGGCAATTGCAATAGCTGCTTGAGCCAACATTTCCGCATGAGGGTGAAAGTCTCGCACTGCGGTCAATAAACTGCGGTCCCTAATGACCACAAAGTCCCACGCTTGATTTGTGGCTGTGGGCGCGTTCATGGCAGCGTTCAACAGTTCGTTGACTGTTTCATCGGAGACCGCTTCAGAGGTATATTTGCGAATACTCCTTCGCGTAAGAATAGCTTGCATCGCGTCCATCGTTCTTCCCTCAATTTTTCTAAAAATTAGTTGCCGGCATTATTAATCTTTGCCAACGTGATTCCGTTAGTAGCTTTACACAAGATACTACACCATCCCATGCGAGAGCGTTTCACTATTATCATACATCACGGCGAATCGTGTTTCTTCTCAAGATAAAAAGGTCTCACTTGGATGTGGGTCTCTTGGTTAATTCTCAAGAAGGCCGGGAAAGGGTCAGGGTGAAGGTCCTTTTGGGGTTCCCTTATTGTGAGCGAATCGGTATACTCGCCCTGCTCCGTTCATGAGATTGCGATTCCCCGGCCGCCTCGATTTGGGCAACCGTCTTTCTGAGGTTGAAACTATGACCGAAGTGACGACGACACGTAAGCTCTCCGCCATCGTACACGCAGATGTCAAAGGATACAGTCGCCTCATGGGCGAGAATGAAGCGGCCACGGTCAAAACCTTGACCGAGTACAAGGCTGAAATGGTAAGGCTTGTCCAGCTTCACCGAGGCAGAGTGGTGGACACGGCTGGCGACGGGTTCCTGTTGGCGTTCGCCAGTATTGTGGATGCAATCGAGTGCAGCCTGGCCTTCCAGAAGGTGCTCAAGGTCCGCAATGAGGCGCTCCCGGTCCACCGCAAGATGGAATTCCGCATCGGGATAAACGTTGGGGACGTGATCGAAGGTGGTGACAAGATTTACGGTGATGGGGTCAATATTGCTGCCCGAATTGAAGGTTTGGCAGATGGAGGCGGCATCGCCATTTCCGGCACCGCATACGACCAGTTGAAGAAAAAGGTGGCGCTGGAATATCAATACCTTGGAGAAAAACAGGTAAAGAATATTTCTGACCCGGTGAGGGTGTATCAGATCATCATGGATCCGAAATCGTCCCGTTTAGAGGATCGTACGGGTATCCCCGAACCTCCGGAGTCCGGACAAGAGCAGGGTTCGGAAATAGTAAGCAAGCCGAAGGGATCATGGCGCCTAGCTTTGGCTGTGATTGTCGTGGTTGCTTTAGTGATTGGATCAATCTCACTATTGCGAATCTATTCCGGTTCCAAATCGCCTCGAAAAGAAGATCCATCCTCTGATAACGCGGCATTGAAGTTACCCGAAAAGCCTTCGGTAGGGGTTCTGCCTCTTGCGAATGCCAGCGGAGATCCATCACAGGACTACTTCAGCGACGGGATCACCGAAGAGATAATCACCAGTTTGGCAAAGATCCCGAACCTGTTTGTTATCGCCCGCAATTCTTCGTTCAAGTTCAAAGGGAAGGCAGTCACGGCCCAGGAGGTAGGGCGAGATCTCGGTGTCCGCTACGTGCTTGACGGCAGCGTCCGCAAATCAGGCAATCGGATACGGATCACGGTAAGGTTGGTTGATGCCGAGAACGGCCTACAGTTGTGGGGTGATCGCTATGACAAGGAAATGAATGATATCTTTGCCATACAGGATGAAATCACCCGCAAGGTCATGGTGGAATTGAGGGTGAAGCTCTTACAGGGAGAGCAGGCTCGAATCTGGGAAGAGCGATCGCCGCCGAAAAACTTGGAAGCCTACGAAAAAACGCTGCAAGGCCGAGAATATGTGAGCCGTAACACAAAGGATGCAAATCGTGAGGCACGGAAACTGTTCTCCGACGCAATTGAATTGGATTCGGAAAATGCAAGGGCGTACGCAGGACTTGCCTGGGTCTGCGTGTCCGACATGTGGTGGGGTTGGAGCAAACACCCCGACGCGGATGGGTGGGACGCACATCAAAATGCGCAAAAGGCGATCTCCCTGAATGCCTCTCTCGATGAGCCACACTTTGTCATGGGTTCACTCTACCTTGTCCAACGGCAATACGAGAATGCAGTCAAAGAGGGTGAAAAAGCCGTTGCCCTCAACCCTAGCGGCGCTGATGCAAGTGCATTTCTGGGCATCATTCTCAACTACGCGGGCAATAATGAGGAAGCCCTTCATCATGTGGAGAGAGCAATCCGACTCAACCCCATGCCGCCATTCTGGTACCTGGAGTTTCTCGCATCTTGCCACCTCAGCGCGAGACGATATGAAGAGGCCCTTTCGGCGCTCAAAAGGGCCGTGAAAATAGATAGTGAGAGCCCTCTCGTTTACCTTACGCTCGCAGTTACGTACGGCTTCCTGGATCGACAAATAGAAGCCGAAGCCGCAGCAAAACAATTCATGAGGCTCAATCCCGCGTTCTCACTTGAACAGTTCGCGAAAAGATTGCCGTACAAGAATCCGGATGACGTGAAGAGAATCGTAGCGGCATTGAACAAACTAGGTGTGGAATAGTTGGAAGGATTTGATTGACAGATGGGTAATCACGTAGTCTATAGAGCGGAGTAACCCTCTCTGGCACAGCACAAACATAGCTGCGATGTCACGTAGTGTGTTCCCTTTTTATCTCACATTCAGCACCAATAGGGACGATTTTGTGTTAATTTTTTCACTCGTTTTTTTTCACCCCCATTTGCCAGCCTGAGGTTTGGGTAAAGACTTGGGGTGAAACTTCAAGGATCAGACATCACGGTAAATCGCGATTTTTCTCAAGAAAAAGAGGTCACGCCAGCATGGGCCTCTGGAAGGTCGTATTTTGGGACAGGCGACACGTGAAAGAACAGTTTGACGTTTAAATGACCGATCAACCTGACGCCTTTTTGATTCAGAAGATAGCACAAACGTTGAGTTGCTTCTCGATGTTTTCTGTTTTGTATCCAGTCCAGGATCACAATCAGCGTTTCGCCGACGAGTTTAACATATCCGGATCGAGTGGCCCGATCCTTTCCGAATTGGTCTGCCGCATACCCCCGATGGTACTTATGACGTTTTCAAAGGCAAGATAATAATATACTAAGCCGCCTCCTATAATATCGATACGTTAGCACCAGCGAAAACCTGGCGTGCATACTTTTACTTGAGAACTGGCAATTCATGATATCAAATAGTTAAACCGATGTTTCCGATTTACCGTGATGTCTGATTATATTAATCAGAGGATAAATCAGCAATTGCTCGACAACACGACTACCATTCGAATTCAGGGACATTCCTTGACTTTCTTCTCCGTAGTCTGATAGCATAATCCAGTTTATTCCTGCTCTATTAAGAGTTGGAAATCTTGTCTCAGTTTCTTGCCCCCACAGGAGAAGGTCCATGCAGCCAAGAACAAAAAAGAGAGAAAAGGGTCAACTTCTGTGGTTCAGGATTGCACTGTTCGTGCTGCCATGGGTGACGAGAATCTACTTCAAGTTGGTTTCATTAACTTCCAGAACGATAGTCCTGAACAGAGAATATGAGGAGGAAGTTGCAAAAAACGGAGGTTTTGCAGTGGCAGGCTTTCACGGCACTGCGCTACTTCCTGCCTACTATTTCAGGCGCTACGGTGGGGTGATAATGGTCAGCCGATCGTGGGACGGAGACCTGATAAACAGATGTGTCCGCGGATGGGGGTACGACACGGCCCGAGGGTCTTCGTCCAGGGATGGAAAGGAAGCACTCGCGGAAATGGTTGAAATGGTCAAGCTCAATAACTCCTGCGCAGGCCTGGCGGTTGACGCTCCCAGAGGACCGGCAAGAAAAGTCAAAATGGGAGTAGTAATTCTGGCACGCGAGACCGGTCAACCGATATTGCCCGTAGTGAGTTGGACTAGCCGACACGTGCAATTCCGTTCGTGGGACAGCATGATCCTTCCGCTTCCTTTCAGCACCATAGTAATCAGTTTGGGCAAACCCACAATGGTCCCGAAAGGACTCTATCGCGACGCTTACGAGGCACTAAGGGAAGAAATCGAAAATAATCTCATGGTAGCGTTGGCTCAAGCGCAAAATAAGATCCGGGATTTGAAACATCTGGAACCGGACATTTCTGTTAAGCCAATTCCCAGCCAGACATCACCTTTCTAGAATTGGTTTCAAATGAGGTCCGTCTATAATTCTGCACCCTTTGAGTTCTCTTAGTAAGGTCTCGAAAAGCTCAATATAGGTTTCCACTCTTTTTTCCCACGAATGCTCCCTGACCATGAAGTCCATAACCTCCTGTCCGTGGGCCGGTGGCTTGGTCACGAGTTCTTGTACCCCGGCGACAAGACCGTTGACGTCCCCATAGCCAATTATTTTTCCGAAGTTTGTTTGTCGTATAAGATGATTGTTCAGGACCGGTTCTTCGGAAAGCACCGGAAGACCACCTCTTAAGTAGTTGTATATCTTAGCTAAATCATTATCAAAGGCATGTGGGCCCGTGGCAAGAGCCAGCCCCACAGATGCGTGACGGATATAATCCCAGATTTTTTCCTCCGAGATTTCACCGTGATCTACAATTCGTTCGTCTAACGGAGGCGACCACCCCCTGCCGCCATACATTAAAGTCTTGTTAGCGCCTACCAGATGTATCGTGTACAAGCCTTCGAGATTGCGTGCAGCGTCGTTCAGCATTTGAATCATTCGAGGAGCGGCGATACTGCCCAGAAATAGTACTGGAGCGGTTTTACGCGAAAACGGATTTTCATGAGGAACCGGGATGGTGGCAGGGCATCCCGTTGGTACCAGAATCGTTCGCTGCGAACCGCCGAAAAAATGATTCCACCGCTGGAGGTTTTCAATATTATTCAGTGACACAACGCGAGCGCGGGCACTGATAATTTTCTGACACTGAAGCAGTTTTTCTCGAAAAGGTTCATCCCGCTCAGGTAAACGGTCATCTACTACCCGAACAATTCTTGACACGACGGGACCTGTAAACTTGCCAAGCAGCAATATTGAGTAATGGTAGGAAGTCTTGACCAAGTCGTAACTTCCAGGCTTGTCGAGTGCAGCCGGAGGTCTTACCGGAATAAAACCATCCAGGAGGGATTCCCTTTCGATAGGAGCGATGATTTCAGCATCAATTCCTTTTCGTCGCAACCCCCCAGCAATAGCCCTGAGACGTACAAGATCTATCCCGGTAGGAGGCCCTAGTGGATTTTTGTGAAAAATGATTCCGATACGCATGGAATTTGAGTTGACAGATTAAGCATCCATTCCTTTGCGAAGTTTGGAATTCTAAACCTTTACAGGATCTCTCTTCCAGTTCTTTTCAACGAGTGTTAAGAGAATACTCATAATGGAGAAACTGGCAAGAGTCATCGAGACTCGGTCGGTACTACCCGAGACTATGACACGCTCAAAAAGAAAAATTTGCGTTGTGACACCTGAATTTCCACCGGACCAGTGGGGGGGGTTGGCTCGCACTGTGGATCGGGTCGCCCGCCACATCAGGGATATGGGACTGGAAGTTCATGTTGCTCATTTTACAGTCTTTGACGAAGCTCCCGTCTTCTTGGACGAAAACCGTCAGACTCGTGAAACTGACGGTATGATTGTTCATTCAATAAGGGTGGGAAGGGAAGAATTGGCTGGTTCAGGTCGGGAACTCTGGGACTGTCCCCACAATCTTACGCTCCAGATGATGTATCAGTCTCTCGAGATGCTTCATGCTGAGGCAGGATTTGAGGTCCTTCATTCATTTTTTCTGTATCCCGTCGGTTATGTAGTTGGATTGTTGGCACGCAGACTGGGCATTCCTTCAATAGTCACCATAGTTGGCAACGATGTGAAAAAATATTTTTTCAGTCCCGAGAAAGTGGCAGTGTGTCGGAGCGGCTTGGACAATGCCGATCGGGTGGTCGCTCTCAGCCAAGATCTGGCGGATATGGCTAACGCCTTGACTTCCATAGACGGAAAATACAGGATCATTTATAATTCTGTAGAGATCCCGCGTCTTAACCGATCGACTGAGCTGACCAACCGTGGTAAGTTTCGTATTGGATGCGCTGGGATTTTCAAGTACGCCAAGGGCCTTCCGTACCTTTTTAGGGCTGTAGCTAGGATCTCTAGGCAGCGAGACGTGAATTTGGAGCTTGTCGGACAATTGAGGGAATCTGAAAAAGAAACTTTCAATTACGTATTAGACACAACTGGTATCAAGGACGTGTTGTCCATGATTGATCCGCTTCCCCATGATCTCTTACAGAAATGGATCCGAAGCCTGGACGTGTTTGTCCTTCCGTCACTTACTGAGGGATGCCCCAATGTCCTTATGGAAGCAATGGCCGGTGGGGTGCCGGTAATTGCAACCCGTACAGGTGCCGCAGACGTCCTCGTAGAAGATCAGGTGTCAGGCCTGCTGGTCCCGTGGGGCCATCCTTCGGCCCTTGCATCAGCAATCTTTCAGATAATGGATAATCCCGTCTTCGCAGAATCTCTGGGTAAGGCCGGCAGAATCAGAATGAAGCGCTTTTCGCCCGAGATGGAACGACAATCCTGGGAAAGCGTCTATCGTGAATTCCTGGAATTCAAAGGTCAATAGAGACAGTCTTTTTTCGGCAACTTGTTGATGGGAGAATTCCCGATGAATGGTGAAGGCAAGCAATATCCAAAAGATCACTGGCTTCTCTCCGACGACCCGGAAAAGGTTTTGGAGGCATACTTGGACCAACAGTCCAAGGTTTACAGTCAGGTCAAGAATGCATTTATTAGAGAACTTCTGGGAGACCTTAAGGGAAAACGTTTTCTAGATTATGGATGCGGAGCAGGTTTTTTTTCAGTACATGCGGCCAGGGCAGGGGCTGCCGAAGTGGTGGGAGTGGACGCTCTGGACTCAGCGCTTTCAGCGGCGTCGATGTTTGCCAGAAACGAAGGGGTTCATAACATCTGCAATTTTGTTAAGAGCAGCCAGTTCCCCCTGGGGTCTCAGAGGCGTCGGTTTGACGTAATTCTGATAAAAGACGTAATAGAACATGTCGAAAATGATCAAGTCATTCTGGAAGCGGTCTCTCAAGCCACAGTTCCCGGTGGGACATTGGTGCTGAGCACACAAAATCGCCTATCTCTTAATTTTTTGATCCAGGGAACATACCACCGCAATTTTCTTAAAGATAAGAATTGGTTCGGGTGGGATGAAACTCACCTGAGATTCTATACACCGATGAGTTTGAACAATAAGTTGAAGAAGGCCGGATTCAGCATCGTTGCCTGGAGATCCGTATATTTAATTCCTCACAAGCTTCCTACCCTCCCAAGCTCTCGTAAGAAGTTCTTGAGATTGGATACCTTGAGTTGGATAGACCGGATTCTTGGAGGGGTCTTCCCGTATAATCGTCTTGGATGGAACGTGATCGTGAAAGCCATGGCTTCAACTGCCGTGTCGCAAAAAATCCCGGTCTCTCCGGTTATCTCGAAACAGGTGGCAGTGACTCCACTTTTTGTAGCACGCGAATCAGTCCCTCTCGAACAACAAGCCTCGACCGCTCGACCCTGCTGAAGTCAGGTGCCGAGTTTCTTGACCGGACGTAATTGTGTACATCACTTCATGGGGAAAGCTTATCTTGATGGCTGTAGCGGATTCGAGCCCCAGAATCATTTTTAGCAGCACCCGGTTTATCCCGGCGTGACCGATCACAAGCAGATTCTGATTTGAATTCATAGAACCTATTTCATAAATGAAAGACATTACCCTGGATTCGGCATCATTATAACTTTCACCATTTGGGGGTCTTTCAATCCAAGTGCTCCGAAGCGTTAAAACCTCTCCTCTCACTGCATTGCGGTATAGACCTTCCCAATGGCCCCCGGACAGTTCTGAAAGTGAAGCTCTGAAATGTATAGGGCACATGAGGACTTCGGAATATATCGAGGATGTAAGCGCTGCCCTACCCAAAGGACTGGAAAAGATTTCACCGATTCCGAACCCTTTGAGCATTAGAGACAAATCTCTGACCTTTTGAATCCCATCCAATGTTAACGGGGAATCAGTACCTCCCATGATCCGACCATTGAGATTTGAGACTGTCTGCCCGTGGCGGCCGACGACTATCACGCCAGGAAGATGGCTCAGGGCACCGAAATCAAGGGAGTCAATCCGGCAGTTCATGGTACGCTCACAACTGTTCGCGCAATGCGCTGTTGCCGTCCTCAATCCATGAAACAAGCCTACTGTGAATTTTCTCAACCAGCCGAGACTTCTCAGAATACTTACCGGAATAAACCAACACCTTGGGCGGGAGGGCATGCGCCAACTTTTTACTGGAGCTACAGATCATGTCCTTGTACTTGATATGCTCAAGATGTCCGGAAAGCAACGTGCGGTGAAACTCGTTTCTCTTTAGAATATCAACATAATCATACCCTTCGGATTCTCTATACACGTACTGCTCTCTTTCAAAAATGGAGCCATGAACCTTCTCAACGTCGAATAACCCATATCGTCCGGGCTGATTGAACATCAATGAATGCGGTTCCAGAAGGAAGCGCTGTGGCAAAAAAAATACTTTTGAGCAATTAATGTATCGGTCGACCAATCGCATGAAAGATTCGACGTCCTGTCTGGATTCGTGAGGAGTATTGTAAATGAGATGAATGTAGTTCTTGATTCCGATGGCAACGGCATGGTCAATAATCTCATACATGTCAGCCACGTTAAAATGCTTCCCTAACAAATGAATAGTAGGCTGATGGGCTGACTCTACGCCCCAGAAAAGACTAAAGCACCCTGCTTTTCTTACCAGGTTAATGAGGTCCTTGGCGAACCCGTTGACCTTGGCGTACGCATACCACCTCAATTGAGGAAAAGAGTCATGAAACCTGCTGCTAATTTCCGCGAGTTTCCCGGGATTACCGTTTATCGAAGCGTCGGCGAATTGAAACGCGACTGTATCATAGGTTTGCGAGAGGTTAACCACTTCGTTGACGACTTTGTCGGGGGATTTGCTGTCGTAAGAATCCACCAATCTTCCCGTGCAGAAACTGCAACGCGAGGGACAGCCCTTGGAAATTCGGTAGGGCAGGAACAGGGTTTTCCGACCCGTCACTGGGTGATCGTAACGGTAGGTTTCAAGGGTCAGTCCTTCAAAGTCGGGAGGCCGCTCCTCCTCGGCAGGAAGGGTAGACTGTGGGGACTGATGAAGCTTACCCTCTCGGCTATATATGATCCCAGGAATGTGATCTTCTGAAATCTCTCTTTCACCCTGCACATGGTTGTACAGCATGAGTAACGGTATTTCTCCGCTACCCTTTATCCAGTAATCCGCATGGCCGTAGAGTACCAAAGAATCTGTAGATTTAATCGTCACAAATGGTCCGCCAAAAACTATTACTGCATCAGGATTGAAGTTTCTTATGTGCTTGGCCAAGAGCAGGCTAGCCCAGAATTGGTGGTATGCAATTATGGAGAAACCATAAATGGCTGCATCTTTGGCCAGACGGTCCCCATACTTGCGAGAAAGCGCTTCCAGCCCAGGATGACAGTGAGTCCCATCCATAAATGAGAAAAAATCGTATTCGGAAAAAGTTTTCTCCGGATTATGATAGTCTATGTCATCTTCAGCGGCGAAGATGTATTCCATCAGAAAATCGTACTGAACGACCGGTACGTTATGCTCTTTCAGGAAAGAATAAATGACCGCCATCCCGTATGGCATAAACTTTGTCCTTAGGTACCGCTTGCTTACAGCCGGTGGATGAATTAGCACTATTCCCGATGTTGGCTGGGAAATCATAATATCAGATGCTCCTGAGACAGTATCGTCCTGGACAAATAACAGACTCCGAACATTTGCGAGAGAGGCCCCATGGATATCCGCCGTCTGGAAGTTTTCTGTAAAGTGTTTGAACTCAAGAGCTTCACAAAAGCAGCCGAAGCGCTTTCACTTTCGCAACCCACCGTCAGCGACCACGTCCGAGGTCTCGAGCAAGCTCTTGGAGAACGGCTGATTGACCGCTTTGGCCGAGAAATTCTTCCAACTCCGGCTGGACAGGCCTTTTACAAATACGCTCTGAGCATCGTCAACATGCTCGAAGAGTCCATGCAAGCTCTCGGGCAATTCAGGGGACGCCTTGCAGGCCGACTGGTCCTGGGCGCCAGCACCATTCCAGGAACTTACATTCTGCCGAGATTTATCGGAACTTTCAAGTCTCAGCATTCCGCAATCAAGATTACCATTCGCATTTCTGATTCCGCCGAAATCGTCGATGAGGTCCTGGAGAGTAGCCTGGAATCCGGCCTGGTGGGATGGAAGTCGAACGACCGACGATTGCTTCTGGAAGAACTGTGTTCCGATGAACTGGTACTTGCCGTGCATCCCGATCACCAATGGGCTGGAAAGCGAAAGATCCACTTGGAAGACCTTGTTGGTGAGCCATTTATACTCAGGGAGAGAGGATCCGGGACACGCATGGTAATGAGCCGTATCATGGAGGAGCATGGTCTGGATGTCCAACGACTTGAAGTTGTAGCTGAGATGGGAAGTACCGAAGCCGTCCGTCAGGGAATCAAATCTCGAATAGGTATATCAATTCTGTCCAAACAGGCTGTCGGAGAAGATTTTCTGCTAGGGACCCTTGTTCCTCTTGAAATTGAGGATGTAAGATTTTTTAGACCTCTCTATCTGGCTCAGCGAAAAAACCGTCAGTTAAGCCCTCTTTGCCAAGCCTTTCTGAATCACCTTCGGGTTGGAATGAAGAGCATGGACAGCGGGGAAAACGGCATGTATTTTCCCCGTTGATCGACCCAGCCCGCATACGCGGGCCTGCCTCGGTTTAATTTCCGGCAGAAATTGATAAATAGTGTTACAGTTGCTTATTAGGCCATAGGTTCCATGCCGTCTCAACTGCCATCCAGGAATAAGTTTGGCTTCAGCGAATGACGTTAAAAATGCGGCCGTATTTAATGGAAGTAAAATCATCTGCAGAATAGTAAATGAGGAACGCCTCCCCTTTTACATCTTCGACCGGCACAAAGCCCCACCACCTGCTGTCATGACTCTGATCCCTGTTGTCTCCCATAACGAACAGGTGCCCGTCAGGGACTGTGACCGGAGGCATGTTGTCTCTGGGACTTATGTCTCCAGGCAAGGCCATACTGGTGACGAACCGTGCATAAGGACTGTCGACTTCTTTCCCATTAACAATTACCTTCTTATTCCTTATTTCGATAGTGTCGCCGCCGACTGCAATCAAACGCTTTATGAAATCCTTAGTCCGGTCTTCAGGGTAAACAAATACGATAACATCCCCTTGTTTCGGCACAGACAAACGAGGCCATCTCTTGTCCGTGAAAGGAATGCGAATCCCGTAGATTAGCTTGTTGACCAGAATGTGGTCGCCTATTAGCAGAGTGTTTTCCATCGACCCAGAGGGGATCTTGAACGCTTGAACAAATATTGCACGGATAAGAATAGCCAAAATGACGGCCACAACAAAAGCTTCGCAGTATTCCTGAAAAACGTTTCGATGAGTTTTTCCCTCGATTGCGGCGGCCTCTTTTTTTGCCATTAGGTTGTTCTCTTTCTCTGTAAGCGGACTGGCGAGAAAACTGACGAACCAACTTTATAAAACATCTCTGACTACATGTAAAGGGTAGCAACAAACGCCGGCTGAACCTGAGAGCAGCCTTTATGGCTCAGCCTTGCAATAGCGCCGTGTACACGCTGAGGTCGAATTTTCTTCCCTTTCACTGATCCCGGTTGCACTAAGATGCGAAATTTTTCATGAAGAACAGTCAATGTGTGCGGGGCCACTGGACGATAACCAGACGGGAAATCGTAGAAAACAAAGTAGGATCTGTTCCGGCCAATCCCTGACTGAGATCGATACCCCAGAAGAACAAAAATGTTGGTCAGATCATAAAATGAAACCGGCGGGGGGGATGACAAGCACCCCCACCCTCCGGTTTGCCGGTTTAAAGGCCCCTCCCTCCCCCGAGGTTGAGGCCGAGCCTTTCCCTACCACTAGAGCATTCAGGAGTCAAGATACTTCTTGAGAAATAAGTAAGTCCTCAGAAATAATGATGTTTGCGGCTCGGATCACTAATCTTACCCTAGATCACCGGCCTCATGCCCAAGATAAGCTTCCCGGACCATCGGATTGTCAAGAAGTTCTGCTCCCGCAACCTGAAGCACGATCCTTCCGGTTTCCATCACAAACGCTTCGTCCGCGATTCTTAAGGCCGCGTCCGCATTCTGTTCGATGACAAAGACCGTAACCCCTTCGCGGCGGATTTCTTCAATGACCTTGAATACTTCGGCCGGAACAATTCCAGAGATGGCCCTGACCGTGGTACTCTTGCCGGCTCCATTGGACCCGAGAAGCGCGGCAATTTTTTTCAGTAACGTTGAGCGAGATTCCCTTCAAAGCGTGGATCCCGCCGTAGCGAACATGAAGGCCGTCTATCTCAAGCATCAGCGTTCCCAAACCCTCGATCAGCTATTTCCAAGGTAGGCTGCGATCACTTTTTCATTATTGCGGATCTCGTGAGGAGTGCCCCAGGCAATCGAAACTCCGTGGTCTATTACCTTGATTTTGTCACACACGTTCATAACAAACTTCATGTCGTGGTCTATGAGTCCTATTGCTATGCGCTTGTCTGAGTGAATTTTTCTAAGCAACTTGCTGAACTCAATGGTTTCCAAAGGGTTCATTCCAGCCACCGGTTCGTCCAAAAGAAGGAGTCGAGGCCTTAACGCCAGGGCCCTTACGACTTCCAATTTTCTTTGGCTTCCATAGGGAAGAACTTGCGCCTTTTCATGAACCACGTCAGCCAGTCCCATTAATTCAAGCAACTCCTGGGCAAGGTTTCGGATCCTTTTTTCATCGCCGGCATATCTTCCAAAACCAATTACCGTCTCTATGATCGAGTATCGTATGGACGAGTGACCGGCAACCATAACGTTTTCAAGTACGGTGAGATCGTCGTAGAGTTTTATGCTTTGAAAGGTCCTGGCGATAACTCTTTGAGCAATAAGAGGCGACGGCCACCCCTCCAAAAAAACCACTGACCGTAAAGGCCAGGGTCTTAATCCTGAAAGCGTTGATCCCCATGGCCTGGGCGGCTGTCTCATCTTCTCTGACTGCCTTCATGGCCCTGCCGTATGACGAATTTACATATAGAAAGTAAACCGGTAAAAAGAGATCGTGTTATTATGTGGTACTCATAGCTAAACCTCTTGCAGAGCCGCTTTTGTTGGGGCAACAAGAAGATCCTGCTGCGGGAGACAGGCTGATTTTTTGGGACTTCACGGTTTATTGATTCTGCAAGGCAGGGGTCTGGTAGATTTTAATTCCATGAGTGGCGGTACTGATCATGAAGTGGTCGAGAGAGGCATAAGACGCCCTTTCCAGGGTGCCTTTCTTCGTCAGAAAAAGAGTGCGGAAAAAAGTTGAGGAACAGGCAGCGGCTTCCAAGGCATCAGAAGTCACAGTGGATCACATACAGTCCTGCCTCTTAGGGTCCGTTAGAAAATGACCGTATCAGTTTGAGGGGCTCCGCTGCCAAATGGTGTAATTCCACTCTCCGTGGAAGTCGTGCCTCGTGATGTTGTTTTTTGCCATGACCTGATCTGATACCCTGATGCCTTTGGGATATGAATTGGTATCAAGTTCGCAACGCACTTTGAGGCCTGTGTCAGTGGTTGTTCCAGCGATGAGGTTGACGATTACTTCGTGGCTTACTAAAGGTCCCAGTCAAAACGCGAGAAGAAAATTAATTTTGAGACAGCCTCTGGATGCCGGTCCCTACCAATTCCGGTCACAGCCGGCGTCCCTGCCCGGATCAAAGCCCGAGATAGGCCTTGCGGATTGCGGGGTTGGCCAGGAGTTCCGTGCCTGAGCCGGATAATGCAATTCGACCGGACTCCATGACGAAGCCCTTGTGAGCTATTGACAGTGCGTGCTCGGTGTTCTGCTCCACCAGCAGCACTGTCACGCCAAGGCCGTTCACCTCCTCGACAACCCGGAACATCTCCTCGACCAGGAACGGTGCCAGGCCCAGAGAAGGTTCATCCAGCATCAGAAGTTTGGGCGCTGCCATCAGACCTCTTCCTATAGCGACCATCTGTTGCTCGCCACCAGAGAGAGTGCCCGCGATCTGGCGTTGACGCTCCTTGAGGACGGGGAAAATGGCAAAGACCTCTTCCAGCCTCTGCCCCCGCTGATTGACCGGCGTGCAGTACCCTCCCAGTAGCAGGTTCTCCATCACCGACATCTCGGGGAACAGCTTGCGCGCCTCCGGCACATGAATCAGCCCGCGGTGCACAATCTGGGTCGGGGTGGCCGCCTCCAGCGGCTTGCCTTCGAAGGTGATGGAGCCGCTCACGGGCCTGACGAGGCCGGAGATGGTCTTGAGCAGAGAGGTCTTGCCCGCGCCGTTGGCCCCCACCAGGGCAACAATCTGCCCCGCGTCAATACTGATGGAGACTCCCCACAGCGCCTGCACTTTTCCGTACGCTACCTGAAGGTTTTCAATCCGCAGCATGGGGCTTAGCTCGCTTGCCGAGGTACGCGGCGATGACGTCCGGGTTTTCCACCACCTCTCGAGGGGTGCCGTCCGCGACCTTCGCGCCGTAGTTTATAACTATTACTCGGTGGGAAGTGTTCATTATCGCCCTGAGGACGTGTTCTACCCAGATGATCGTCACTCCGTCGGCACAGATGTCGTTGATCAAGTGGGCTGCCAGGTCTACCTCAGTGGCATTGAGCCCCCCCATCGGTTCATCCAGGAGCAGTAATTTGGGACCGGTCGCCAGTGCCCGGGCTATTTCCAGTCTCTTCTGATCGACCAGGGTCAAGTCGTTGGCCGGGAGCTTGATCTTGCCTTTCAGTCCTACTTTCTCAAGTATACGGGAGGCTTCGGCTTCGGCGTGGCGACGCATGGGAAATCGCAGGAACGCTGCCAGAGTCACGTTCTCCATCACGCTCAATTGACGAAACGGTTTGACGGTCTGAAAAGTCCGAGCCACACCCTTGCGGGTTATGGCATAAGGTTTGAGCCCCACCAGATTCTTACCCTCGAGCAGTACCTGACCCGCGCTCGGCGGTAGGAAACCTGCCACCAGGTTGAAGACCGTCGTCTTGCCTGAACCGTTGGGTCCTATGAGACCTACGATAGCTCCCTTCTCCACTGTGAAGGAGAGATCGGTCACAGCCCGCAAGCCACCGAAGGATTTGGTGAGGCCCTTCAGTTCGAGCATGGCTTCAGGCATTTCTCACCCCCCACCGATTTGCAACCATCAAGCGCAGACGCCCCCAAATGCCTTCCGGCATGTAGCGGATTGCCACCATCATGAACAGCCCGTAGAAAATCAGGTGTCCGGTCAGGAAGTGCGTCCGGAACGTCTCGCCCAACGAAACCAGGAACACTGCGCCGATGAAAGGACCCATTACTGTCGTCAGACCTCCCACCACTGGTATAAAGACCATCTCCACCGAAAGGGGGATGGAGAAGACCGCGTCCGGATCGATGTAGCGCAAGTACATGGCATAGAACCCGCCCCCTACCCCTGCGAGAAACGCGGACAGGGCCAGGGCCAAGACCCTTACCTGCACCGTGTTGATACCGATCGCTTCGGCGCTGTCAATGTCGTCGCGTACTGCCAGGAGATATGCGCCCAAACGGCTACGGGCCAGCAATGAAGTGGCCACGAGCGCCCCAACGGCGAGAACCGCGATGATGTAGTAGAATGGAGTCTTGCTCTCCCAGTCGAGAGCGGTGCCCGCCAGCGTCACGGGTGGCAGCGTCGTGATTAAGAGCCCCACCGGGCCGTTGGTCAGAGACTCCCAATTGAGGGCCACCAGTCGGATGATCTCAGCCACCGCCAAGGTGGACAGTGCGAAATAGGGGCCGCGCAGCCTGAAGCATATCAAGCCTATCGGCAGTGCGATGACAGCAGCCACTAGCCCGCCCAACACGATCCCGTACCATGGAGCGATCCCCATATTGAGATACAGAATCATGGTGGTGTACGCCCCCGTGCCGAGGAAGGCCGAGTGACCGAATGAGACCTGCCCCGCGAATCCTCCCACGACGTTCCAGGACGCCCCCAGCACCGTCCACATCAAAACCATGATCATCAGATGCACGTAAAAGGGGTCAGTGACGATCCAGGGTGCTGCCACCAACGCTGCCAGCGCCACCGCTACCAGGATTAGCTTCATGACTTGCCCTCTCCGAACAGGCCGGCCGGCCTGAACAACAGCACCAGCAGAAAGAGGACGAAACCGATCGCGTCCTTATACGGGACCGACACGTATACTGCGCCCAGGGATTCCGCCAGCCCCAGGAGTAGCCCTCCGGCAATGGCCCCCGGTACGGAACCTAGCCCACCCAACACTACTATGACGAAGCACTTGGCCACTAGGATCTCGCCTACAGTCGGATAGAGGTACAGTGAAGGCGCCAGCAGTACTCCCGCGCCGCAAGCCAGGGCGGTCCCCAAACCGAAAGTGATCATGGAGATGCGCCCCACGCTGATGCCCATAAGGGCCGCAGCCTCTGGCTCCTGGCTGGTCGCTCGGATGGCACGCCCGGTGTCGGTGTGCACCAGGAACCAGAAGAGCCCCGCGGTGAGTAAGATGGCCATAGCAAAGGCGATCGCGAGCGGGATGGGCACCGATATTCCCAGCGGCCGCAGCGGCATGATCGCATAGGGCAGTTTGATGGTGCGATAATCACCCGTCCACACGAGGAGCGCGAGGTTGGCCACAAAGAGTGACAATCCTGCCGTGTAGAGCAGGGTGTTGAGTTCACCGCCCGGGACTATCTTCCTGAGCAAGAATCGGAAGACAACCACGCCGCCCACAAAGCCCGCCGGCACCCACAGGATGATGGAAAGAAAAGGATCCATCTTCCACGCCACATGAGACCAGAAGGCCCCGTACATTCCCAGCATGACCATGTCACCGTGGGCCATATTGATAATTCGCATAACGCCGAAAACAATGGTCAGGCCCACGCCGATCATGGCATAGAGCGACCCAGTGAGCACACCGCTTACGATGCTTTGTACCAGAGTTTCCATGTAGTATATCTCGGGCGTGAAGCTGCTCGTTGGAGCCATTTGCACTAACTTGACTCGAGCGCCGTGGCCTCAAGATTCCTCACCCTACCCTCTCCCACCAGGGGGAGACGGTTTTGAAAATCCCCTCCCTCGACGGGAGGGGGAAGTGGGAGGGTGATAACAGGCCTAAAACGATCACATGCGTGTAAGTCAACACCTGCATCCGTTCGAGCAGTTTCCCGCCTGAATCAGTTAACGTTTGACCGTCGGGTCCGGAAAGACGTACTCGGTCTCCGCATTGGCTTCGGGATATACGTTGAGCAACTTACCGCCCCTCCATTGAGCCAGCACCGAGTGCTCCGGTGAATAGATGTTCTGGTTGGTATACTTGTCGCCCAATGGACCTGCCCAGTCTCCGAACTTCACCTTACCGAAAACGGTGGTCATATCGGTCTTTAAGAGCGCTTCTCGTATGGCCTCGCGGTCCTTCGCCAGATCTCCTGTCAGCTTGGCCCGCTTCAGTGCATCAGCGATGATATAGATCACGGCATAGCCCTCGACCTCGTGCTCCTTGGGGTAAATCCCGTAAAGTTTGTGGAACTTCTCGTAGAAAGTCTTGGTGGTCGCATCATTAGGATTGCCCGACCAGGCCGCAGAGGAGAAAACGTTTTCGGACAAGGGGCCCAGCTCGTTGGCGAGATCCGCCACTCCAAAGCCGCCGCCGAATCCCACGAAAGCCCGCGGGGTAACCCCCATCTCCTTGGCGTGGCGAGTGAGAAGGATCGCATCAGTGGTGGAAACTGCCACCATCAGCAGGAAGTCCGGATTCTGGGCCTTAACCTTGGTCATGACGGGCTTGAAGTCGAGAGAATTGACCGAGTACGCTTCGTCACTGACGATGGGCACATTTTTCGACTTCAAGAAGGCCATGACCGAGTTGGCGATACTTTTGCCAAAAACGGTGTTGTCGTAGACCACCGCCGCGGACTTGGGCATGGCGCCCTGCACATCGCTGATAAACTTGTTGAAAGCCTGCGGGTAGATCGAGCCCGTAGGGTTGTTGCGGAACACCCACTCAAAGCCCTTGGCGGTGATGATGTCTGCTGAGGGATGGTCCACTACGTACGGGCACTTTAGGCGCTGCGCCACCGAGGCTATCTCCACCGCCTGTCCCGAGGCACGCCCGCCGGTCAGCACCAACACCTTGTTCTGGGTAATGAGCTTCTCGGTGACCGTGGCTGCCAGAGGGTTCTTGGCCTGGTGGTCTTCGATGACCACTTCGATCTTTTTGCCGTTCACGCCTCCAGCCGCATTGATTTCGTCCACCGCCTGGCTGTACGCCTTCTTAAACTTGTCGCCAAAAGGTGCGTCCGGGCCCGTCATAGGCTGGGGAGCTCCGATCTTCAAGGTGTCTTGTGCCCCGACGCCACCCGCCCATACGGCCACACTCACAACTAACAGGCCTACCAAAAACTTCCTCCTGCACATAACCCTACCTCCTTATCAGGAATTTGGACCTGGATTACTCGGCAGGAACCGCCGGGCCGGCCAGCCGTTCCTGTAACCCTGAGTATTCGTGGTCAGGTTGTTCCCTTTTCTGGCTACCGAGGGACCAACAGGTAGAAGTCCCCGGAGCCGACCCAGCGGAATAGCATTGTCCAGGCCAACTGAGCAGGCTCCCGCGCCTCGCGGCCCGCATCCTGCCCTACTGAAGGCGGGCGAGTGTACGGATGATACCTCTATGACTTCATGTCTGGCCGAGACCTACCTGCTCCGGTTCACTAGGGGCACACAGATCCGTTAATCCAATCCAGCAGCCGAGAGTTTTTTCATGTTAACTGCGATAATTCGTGGAAGCACAGACACGTACAGCAAATCAATTCCTCGGACGGTATGCATGGCGTTGCGCAACAGTGTACCCGAGAGAATGACCGGCGACGGGCCAAGCAGTAGCTGTACCCGCAGGGGCCGGACAATCGATTAGTGGGCCAACGACTGAAGTCAGCGGCGAGCGCACGATTCACTGCAACCCGTAATTATGCGGCGCGCTTGCCATCTTCGTGATCTTCTGGATCTTGATCGGTCACTTGACGCCCCTCCGACCACAAAATGCCGCAGCAGGTTATCTCCCCTGAGCCTCCAAGGAGGAGCGAACGCCACTATATCGCTTGAAAGAAAGAAATTTCCCACAGCTTGTCAGAATGCCTAACCACACGGCCCCTGTCAACCAGAATTTTTTCAGGAGTTTCCCAGAAAATTTTGGTCAAAAAGAGGCATCTATAGTTTCGCCCTTTTTGCGAATCGGGGTTCGCGTGTGGAGCGAGGCAGGGTGATTTTTGTTGTGTCCTCGCGTTTCCCGTGATCGCGCGAAATTCTTTGGTCAAAATGGCTGCGTCGTGCTGCAGCCAGCATGTCTGAGAAGGTAATGTTTTTCTTTCTGAAATTCCACAGATCCTTTTCCCCACGTGACTGTTAAGCGTGTCGTCCACCACGGAAATGAGACGCAAGACTTTCTCGATGTGGGAAAGAACCATTTTGGTCCCGGTGGAGTTGGTTGAAGCCTTGAGAGTGGCGGCCTTTGTTGCTCCGCTCCTCTTCCTGTTGGGCGGACTGGGTGGTCCGGACGGATTCTGGTCAAATACCCTGACTTACGGAACTTTTGCCATCTGCGCGCTCTTGGCCGCGATAGTCGCCGGAGCAATCGTGACTCGGCGCTCGGGCGAAAGAGTTCCTCATGTTGCTGTATAATCGAACCCGATGGAACGAACGATTCGCAATGTTGCTCCTAATGGCCTAGAGCAAATCTTGCAACGCCTCCTGGATTGTATTGAACTTGAATGTGAACCCTGCATCCAATAGAGCTTTTGGAACAACTCGCTGACCCTTCAGGAGGTACTCGCCAAATTCGCCGAGCGCCAACTTTATCATGAACGATGGCGCGGGGATGAACCAAGGCCTTTTCATGATTTTGCCGATTGTCCTGGCCAAGTCAGCGTTCCTCACCGGGACGGGTGCGGTGAAATTCAAAGGCCCGGTTATATTCTTGTTCTCTATAGCGAATAGCGCTGCTCGGCATAGGTCCTGTACGTGTATCCAAGAAATCCACTGTTGACCATTGCCCGTAGGACCACCAACGAAGCATCGGAACGGCAGAATCATTTGACTGAGTGCGCCGCCGTCGCGGCCGAAGACAATTCCGAACCTCGCTCTCACGACCCGAACCCCCTTTCTTTTGGCCCTGATTGCCTGTTTTTCCCAATCTTTGGCCAACTGGCCGAGGAAATCGGATCCTGGGGGACAGGTCTCGTCGAGTTCCTCATCCTTGGTCAAGCCATAGTAGCCCGCGCCTGAGGCGTTGAGCAGGGTGATTTTTCCTGATGCGTCAAAAGGGATGGCATCAACCAGGTTGCTGGTCGTGAGCATTCGGCTGTCTCTGAGCCGCCTCTTGTAGTCTTCATTCCATCGGTGAAATATGGACACGCCGGCCAGGTTGATGAGAACATCGTGCTGGGCGACCTGATCTTGCCATTTTCCCGGTTTCGTCGCATCTGCAGCTACCACGCTCACCTTTTCGCCGAGGTGAGGTCCGAGTCGGGCGTTGCGAGCCATGATGGTCACCTCGATCCCCCTGCCCACAAGGAACCTGGTCATGTGGGAGCCCACAAAACCGCTTCCTCCTGTAATAAATGCCTTCATGTCTTTCCTCCACCTGGTTCGAGATCTTTGGAGCGCATGTAGCCGTTCTCGAAATAAATTTTGGCGATTCTCAGCAAATTATCATTATTTGACCCTAGGAGCGCAGGCTTCCAGCCTCTCATGGTAGCCTACCTAATTAATTGCAGGCAGGTTGCCTACGCTCGCAGCATCCGTGGATGACGCCCTTGCTATGCGTTCATCCCACCTTGCACCGGATGGTTTGCTCTACCGGAATGAGATATTTCTCATTACACGGAATTGTTTGACTTATTGATAGGTTTACCCCAGACCGCGTAGATTGGATCGCTGGGAATTCCCAGCGCATAATACTTGTCGTCCTTGGGGCGTGGGTTCCCCCTGCTCTCTTGATAGCCCTGGATTACAAAGCGGCCTGCCAGGGAGAAGAATCTGCGAACGAGTTCCACCCTTTGCTTTTCCGTGCTCTCTTTCCAAATGTTGACTGCCTTCGGGGGAAACATGCGGTTGGAAAAGACCACGATGAAGAGGCCATCAGGCTTCAGGACGCGTGAAACCTCTCTGAAGACCTCCACAGGCTGGATGAGATAGTCCACTGACACGGTGTTTATCACAACGTCAAAGCGGTTGTCAGGAAAGGGAAGCCTCGGATTACGGTTAAGATCGTGGATTACATGTTCAGACAAAACAGAGTTGGCTTCCAACTCCGATTTGTTGAGCCCAAGTCCGGCAACTAGGGCTGGACGGCTCACTTTCCCGAGATGTGAATCCGGTCCAGCCATAAGATCCAGGATCGTTGAACCTGTGGGAATCAAGCGACCATAGATCTGTTCGACCGTGTCAATGGCTCGTGCGTCCAGATGGTCAACAAAACGAGGCCTGGTATAAAAATCCCCATCAGGGGTCTCATCATCTCGACTAAGGTCATGGGCGCTAAACCATGAGCGACTATCGACATCATCAGTCCCTGCTTTAACAACAAGGTCTTTTAGGGCGTCCTCTGACCAGACCGGAGCCGGTCCACAAGCGCCGCGAGGATCCATCCGGCATCGGTAGCCAGTCTTATCAATCCCCTGGTTTTCCAGCGCTTTCCAGCTATTCGTGAAATAGGAACAATCGTCGTTGAAACAGATGTGGTGCAACTCTCCACCCCAACTAGACTCAAGTGGAGTAAAAATCGGATCCATTTCTGATTGACAATGTGGACAAGCGTGTCCCGCAGGCATGGGGTTCTCCCTTCTTTTGGCAATTCCAATTCATAGCAATAGGACTCAAAATATCAGGATTCTTCTAAGAGAGGTGTTTCAGAAAAAGTCAATATCATGCATGGTCTTCTTACCTTGCGTGGGTGATCTCCAGTATTTTCTTGAAAATCAACATGCGTTTCTCATCCGTACCACCCTCAGATTAAAAATATACTGAACTACGCCTTATTTTCTTGGTCTTTGATCCATGAGTCCTGAATGTAAAATTGGGTTCACCATGCGGTGCTGTCAAGTGGACAGCTTTGGAAAACGGTGTCCCCTGAGGCATTCAATATTTCGCAGCAAGATGGCGCAGCCTTGAAAAAGGCATCGCTCACTTTGAGCTTGATCCCCTCTTTCTCCGAGATATAATGTTCGGCGTCGAGAGACTTGTCCAATAGCTCGGAAGCTAACAAACTATCGGCTAGGATTGCCGCATATCTTGAACTGCTGGCAAGCATGCGGAGGTGAATCAGGCGATAGGCTAAGAGAAGAATTTTTTTTAACAGGCCAAGGTGTGACACCTGTTCCAGATTTCCGAATTCAGAAGTGCAATGAGGCCGGAGCAAACCCTCAGGGTGACTATGTGGTCTACTGGATGATTGCCAACCGCAGAACCCATTGGAATTTCAGTCTCCAACGGGCAGTGGAGTGGTCGCGCCGATTCAATAGGCCATTGGTGATCCTGGAGGCTCTCCGATGCGGCTATCAGTGGGCTTCCGATCGGTTCCACCGTTTCGTCATGGAGGGAATGCGCGACAACGCGATTACGCTCGACAGAACCGGTGTGCTTTACTATCCGTACCTTGAGCCAAGACCTGGGGATGGCAAGGGACTCTTGGAGGAATTGGGAAAGCGAGCTTGTGTTGTTGTTACTGATGATTTCCCCGCATTCTTTCTGCCCCGGATGGTGGCAGCAGCAGCCATTCAATTGAATGTGCTCCTCGAGAAAGTGGACTCTAATGGCCTCCTCCCCATACGTTGGACAGAAAGGGTTTTTCTCACTGCATTCTCATTCAGACGTTTTTTACAGAACAACCTCGAGCCTCATTTACACTTATTTCCAGAGTCTGACCCTCTCGCCGATGGTGTTCGGCCATTTACCGGGCAACTCCCGGGTAGCCTTCTTGAGCGATGGCCACCGGCGCACAAAACAATCGAGTCTCTTAATGAAGGAACTTTGTCTCTCTTCCCCATTGACCACGCAGTGCCATCCTCAACGATCAGCGGCGGAGCCCGTGCGGCCAATCAAACCCTGGTGAGCTTTCTCAACGACGTACTCAATAGATATTCTGATTGCAGAAACCATCCGGATGAAGATGCTACGAGCGGTCTTTCGCCCTATCTTCATTTCGGCCATTTGTCAGCTCACCAGGTGTTTGATGACCTGGCAGATTTTGAAGAATGGTCCAAATCTCGGATTTTGGGATGCGGCCGAGGACAGCGTGAAGGCTGGTGGGGTATAAGTCAAAATGCCGAATCTTTTTTGGACCAGATCGTCACGTGGCGGGAGCTTGGCTACAATATGTGTGCTCATCTGTCCCTCTATGACCGATACGAATCCCTCTCGGATTGGGCAAGACAGACACTGGAAAAGCACGAGAATGATCCCCGGCCCTATCTGTACGGTCTCGATCAGTTCGAACGCGCGGAAACTCATGATCCCTTATGGAATGCGGCGCAAAGGCAACTGAGGACAGAGGGGCGGCTACATAATTATCTTCGAATGTTGTGGGGCAAGAAGATTCTTGAGTGGACATGGTCCCCAAGAGAAGCATTGAACCTCATGATCCACCTCAACAACAAGTATGCGCTCGACGGTCGGAATCCCAATTCCTATGCGGGAATCTTTTGGATCTTGGGTCGGTACGACAGACCATGGGCCCCTGAGCGGCCTGTCTTCGGAAAGATAAGGTACATGTCCTCAGAAAGTGCTCGCAAGAAGCTTCGGTTGAAGCAGTACCTCCAAAAGTACTTGAAATGACATAATTAAATGACCTATGGTTCAAGCCAATCGAACATTGGCCTGAATCACAAAACGAGAGGAGTACCGTAAAATGGCAACGTTGAAAAAGGGCGACACCGCTCCAACCTTTAGCTTGACGGATCAAGACGGCAACGATGTCAACCTGTTAGAATTTAAAGGGGAAAAGGTCCTGTTGTACTTCTATCCGAAAGCCGATACATCAGGGTGCACTAAGCAGGCGTGCAGTGTCAGAGATGCGCGGCAAGATCTCCGAGACCTTGGGATAGCTGTTTTGGGAATCAGTCCTGACGGGATGGATGCGCAAAAGAAGTTTGACATGAAGCACACCTTGGCTTTCCCCCTCCTGTCAGATCCCCATCACAAGGTGGCTGAACTCTATGGGGCGTGGGGTGAGAAGAAGATGTACGGAAAATCTTTCATGGGAATAATCCGATCATCTTTCCTCATTGATGAGGCTGGCAAAATCATGGAGGGGTGGTATAAAATCAAGCCGGAAAACACCGTTCCAGAAGCCTTGAAGGTTCTACAGTCTTTTCATTGAAATTATTCTAATTTAGGTCTGGTCATTTAGGCCTCGATCCTGTAAGACCTTCAAGTTCGGTTCTGCAAGGAGGTTCCGGAAGCCGTGGGTGAAGAAGACAAACTCGATATCGAAATCAGGTCACTTCTCACATCGCAAAAATTTGGGGTTCTTTCCACTCAGGAGAAGGATCATCCGTATCTGAGCCTGGTGGCATTTGCTGAGACCACCGATCTTCGTACTATCCTGTTTGCAACAACAAGGACCACGAGGAAGTTCAAGAACATCTCTTCGAGGGCCGGCGTGGCATTGCTCGTTGACAACCGATCCAACGAAGCGGCAGACATTCACGAGGCAATGGCCATAACGGCCGTGGGAACCGCGTGCGAAATTTCCCAGTTGCTCAGGGAAAAGCTGAATCGCGTGTATCTGGAAAAGCAGCCTTATATGAGGGAGTTCCTGTCCTCGCCTTCGACAGCGTTGGTCAAGATTGATGTGGAAAACTATCTCCTCGTGCGGCATTTCCAAAAAGTGGCCATACTGAATCTCCCATCATTACCCAGGAGCGACAACGGGAACGCTGATGGCCAGTAGGGTGTGCGACAGGTGTAGCCTTCGAGGACGAAAAGCTAAAGCGCCTCCTTGATTGCCAGCTTTGCTGCAAGGTGTCCGCACATTCCATGCACGCCGCCACCTGGTGGCATTGAGGAGGAGCAGATGTACAGGTTTCGCGCCGGCGTGGAATATGCCCGCCAACGTCCCAAAGGCCGGACAAACAACCGCCGGAAACTCTGCACACCTCCGGCGATATCACCACCCACGTAGTTGGCGTTGTACGCCTCCATTTCGGCGGGCGACATCGTGTGTCTGGCCAATACGCTACTCCGGAATCCAGGGGCAAACCGCTCCAACTGCGCTTCGATTCTTTGGGTCATGTCCACTGAGCACCCATTGGGGACATGGCAGTATCCCCAGGCTGTGTGGAATCCCTTGGGAGCGCGTGTAGAATCAAAAAGGCTGGGTTGTGACAGGAGCACGAACGGTTTTTCGGGAAGAACACCCCGCCACACGTCAAGTTCGGCAGCCGCAATTTCCTCAAGGGCGCCACCTAGGTGGAGCGTGCCTGCCTGAGAGCAAAGCGGATCTTTCCACGGAATCGGCCTATCAAGGGCCCAATCCACCTTGAACACTCCGGAGCCGAACCGGTGTCTTTTGAGTCGCTCCAGATAATCTGATGGTAATGTTGAGCCGACGATCCGGGCCAGTTGCTTGGGTGTAACGTCAAAAAGAAAAGCCCGGGCCTTGGGAAGATCATTCATGGATGAGACAGGTGTTCCTAATCTGATGATTCCCCCCAAGTATAGGAAGTGAGAGGCAAGAGCGTCGGAAATCGCTTGGGAACCACCGCGGGCAATGGGCCATCCAACCGCATGGCCGGACATAGAGAGCATGAGCCCAAAACCTGCGCTCGACGGATGTTGCAATGGAAAGATGGCATGGGCGGAATTACCGGCGAAAAGGGATCGAGCTTTGACTCCGTTAAACCAGGAGTCTGCTAAGCCCTGGGCAGACCGCATGGCTCGGGAAGCGAAACGGAGAAGTTTAAACGGGTTCCGGGGAATACCAAGAGGTTTCAACAGATCTAGGGTGAGCATGTCCCAATCGTGCACAAATGGTCCTATAAGACTACGATAGCGGTCTGCGTCTGAATCAAGGCCTTGGGCGGTTGTTTCCAGGGATCTTTCGAGGAGCGCCGCTGGTCTGTCATCCAAAGGGTGAGCAAGGGGCACGGGCGGATGAATCCACTCAAGGCCATAGGCTGAAAGGTCAAGCGAGCGGAAGAACGGTGAAGTCAGCGCCAACGGATGTATCGCCGAACACACGTCATGGCGAAAACCTGGCAGCGTGAGTTCTTCGGTGCGTGCGCCGCCGCCGATAGTGTCTTTGGCCTCAACAAGCAAGACTGATCGCCCTCCCTGGGCTATGGTTATTGCAGCCGCTAGACCGTTCGGACCAGACCCCACCACTACGGCATCGTATTCTACTCGAATCGGCATGCAGTGTGCCTCTGAACGGTCGCCTCAACCGTAATTAAGCCATCGTTTTGGCTCGTTCATGACCGTTCGTATTTGGGCATTGTAGTACAACTATCAGTTTCGCCCTTTTTGCGAATCGGGGTTCGCTTGTGGAGCGAGGCATGGTGATTTTTGTTGTGTTCTCGCTTTTCCCGTGATCGCGCGAAATTCTTTGGTCAAAATGGCTGCGTCGTGCTGCAGCCGGCATGTCTGAGAAGGTAATGTTTTTCTTTCTGAAATTCCAAGATCCTTTTCCCCACGTGACTGTTAAGCGTGTCATCCACCACGGTTTCATATTCCACTGCACCGGGCAACAAAGTCTCCGCCATGGTCCAAAACACTTCAAAGGCTACTCTGTCCAGTTCCCACTTGGTCTTGCCAAGGAACTTATATATCGTTGCGAAATGCTCGGACTCGTGCAAACCAGTCGCCAGAATCACCTGAGTGATCGTGTGCGTTCCAACGGTGAGCGCCCAACCGGTGATCAATACAGCGAAATGCCTCAAGCTTGGAGCAGTCCTTGAAACTTATCTTGTCAATCCCAAAAGGCTGTGGCAAATTCCTCTTGGCCATCGGCGTTCCCCTTCCCATGGTTTTTTCCAAAAACGGGTATGGCAGGAACGCCGATTGTTTTCAAGTGATTCATCCACAATTTCAAACTATTGATCCAAAAATGGCGAAACTATAGTAGGAGGAATACGAAGAAGCAAAAGCAATGTACAATAGTGATGAGGATTTACCAAGTTGTTAATAATCAAGGACGACTTTACAAGGAGGTCTCCATGAAATTGATAGGATGTCTGGTGTTGGTATTCTTGATGGTCTGCCCCGCTTTTGGACAGAACAAAGTCGTCAGAGATAAATTCAACAATGATGTTGAAATCTGGAAACAAAGCGGTTCTCGGACTGATGTCTATGACCGACACACTAGTGAGCTGCTCTGGAGTAGATATCGTACACATAAATGAAGAGGAGACCATGTTCAAGTTCATTCACGCAGCCGATATTCATTTGGATAGTCCATTACGCGGCTTATCTCGCTATGAATCAGCTCCGGTGGAGTCCATTCGAGATGCTTGCCGAAGGGCATTCAAGAATCTTGTAGACACTGCCATTGCGGAAAAAGTCGCTTTCGTTCTGTTGGCAGGCGACCTCTATGATGGCGACTGGAAAGACTACAGCACCGGCATATTCCTCAGCCAACAAATGGGCCGATTGGGCCTGCACAATATACTGGTTTTCGCTGTAGCAGGAAACCATGATGCGGCGAACCGAATGACCAGGGCCTTGGATAGCCCTGCCAATATGAAGATCCTATCTACGAGGAACGCCGAAACGATCAAGTTGGATGATTTAGCCGTTGTGATCCATGGACGGAGTTTTGGACCACAACACGTTGATGAAAATCTGGCAGCGACTTTTTCCACCGGGGAAAAAGGCATGTTCAACATAGGGCTTCTTCATACCAGTCTCAATGGTCGAGAAGGACATGCCGTTTATGCTCCTTGCACAGTGAATGACCTCCGTTCCAAAGGCTACCAATACTGGGCATTGGGACACGTTCACCAACAGGAATTCGTTTCTGAAGATCCTTGGATCGTATTTCCCGGATGCATTCAAGGGCGACACATTCGAGAAAGTGGATCGAAAGGCTGTGTACTTGTTACCGTCGAGGATGATGCTATCTCCGAGGTAGAAAAAATCCCTTTGGACGTGCTGCGATGGGTTCAGTGCAGCGTCGAAATCACAGATGTTGTGGAGATGAGAGAGGTCCTGGAGCGTACCCGAAAGGCCATCGAAAAGGAACGGACATCAGGAGAAGGTCGCCCCCTTGCAATGCGAATCCGGTTTGAGGGTGCAACCAGGATATCGGACGAGCTGGCCGCCTATCCAGAGCGACTCGAACAACAGATAAAAGCACTTGGGGCAGAATTTGCTGGTCACGATCTGTGGATAGAGCGAGTTGAAAATGCTGCTTCCGGAAAGCTCGACTTGGATTCGACCTTGGCCGAAGACACCGCATTCGGGAAGCTGCTCAAAGAGATTCTGGCTACCCCGGGTAACTCTGAGGAGATTGATGGATTAGAGACTGTACTCGCTGACCTCAGGCAAAAAATGCCGGAAGCATTCGGCCCTGACTCTATCTTGAATCTGGATGAAGAACAAACTGTTCACCGATTGGTTGAGGAGGCCAAGCACATGGTAGTTGGCAGGTTGTTGACGGTGGGAGGTGCTAAATGAGAATAGATCGTCTCGACCTCATTGCCTATGGTCCGTTCACACAAGAATCACTGAATCTTCACGATGGAGAATTCGGCCTGCACTTAATCTATGGTAACAATGAAGCAGGCAAGAGCACAACTCTGAGAGCCCTCATCGCATGGTTGTTCGGCATCCCCACCCGTACAAACGACAGTTTTCTTCACTCTAATACACAACTTCGGATTGGGGGGAAATTGAGACTATCTGATGGTAAGGAATTAGAGTTTGTACGGCGAAAGGGCACCAAGGGCACTTTACTAAAATGCGGTACGGATGAACCTTTGGACGACGCTATTTTTACTCGGTTTTTACCCGGTGCTATCGATGAAGATATATTTACGAAACTCTTCGGGATAGATCATGTCAGGTTGGTTGCAGGGGGCCAGGAGCTACTAAACCAATCAGGACATCTTGGTCAAGCCCTGTTCAGCGCAGTGGTTGGCACTGCAAGTCTTCGAGAAATACTGGACGACCTGCAAAGTGGTGCAGAGGAAATCTATAAGCCTCGGGCTTCTACCAAGATTCTGAATCAAGCGATTTCACACTATAAAGACGCCCAAAAGAGAATCAAAGATACGAGCCTACCCACTGCAAAATGGAAGGAACTGCAGCAAAACCTGTCTGAGACTGTTTCAGCTATTGGGCTGGTCGAAAAAGAAATCGAGTCCAAAAACAAAGAGAAAAGTCGCCTTGATCGCCTCAATCGCGTGAAGGGAGTACTGGCTGAACGTCGATTTGTACTCATCCGACTCAATGAGTTGGGAGAAGTACTACTTTTACCAGAAGACTTCGATGAAAAAAGAAAGACTGCAAGCGACAAGCTGCAATCGGCTAGAGAGTCAAAGGAGAAGGCAGAGACCAAGCTGAGAAGTTTGGAAGAAGAATCGGAAACATTGAATGTCCACAATGAGCTGGTGGAAAACGAAGAAGCTATTCTGGCGCTCTTCAAGGAACTAGGCGCTGTCGAAAAAACAATCAAAGATCGGCCACAGCAAGATGGCAAGCGGCGTTTGTTGCGCAATGAAGCCGAGACCCTGCTCAAGACCGTGCGTCCTGAAATGAAATTGGATCAAGCGGATGATCTGCGGCCGCTACTCAACAACAAGAAATGGATCTCTGGCTTAGCACAGAAGCACGGCCTGCTGACTCAAAAGAAAGAAAAGGCTGTATCTACTCTGAGAGATATCAAGGACGAGCAAGAATCGATCAGAAACGAACTTGGCAAACAACCTCAGTCCAACTTAGATTTAAGCGAACTGAAAGCCACGATTGCATCTGCTCGTAAGGCGGGTGATGTTGAGCAACGGTTGGGCGATTTACAAAAACGTGCTGCCAACGAAAAGTCAGTTTGCGAGAATGAGTTTGCAAAACTCGGAAGGTTTACAGGGCCAGTCGAATCGCTATTGAAGGTAGCCATGCCCGTGTCCGAGACCTTGGACACCTTCGAGAAAGAAAGCGATGCGCTGTCAGACAAGACAAGGGAGTGTGGACGCAGACAACGAGAGATCAAAGAAGAGAAGAAACAGACAGAGCAGGAGTTGAAGGCGTTCTTATTGACGAGCGATGTGCCTACAATTTCTGAGCTAGAGGAATCACGGAATGTCCGGAATACAGGGTGGAGCCTGATAAAGCGAAAATACATCGAGAAAGCCGATGTTGAGAAAGACATTCGTGAATTTGCATCTGAATCAGAGCTCCCCACCCTCTATGAGCAAAAAGTCGATAATGCTGACCACGTTTCTGATCGTCTTCGGTTGGCCGCCGACCAGGTTGTGAAAAGAGCGGGCCTAGAGGCGAAGCTAGAAAACCTAAAATCACGTCTCGATGATATTGCTGACGAAATGAATACGGCGAATGAGACCCAAGCAGCCCATCGAAAGAGATGGGATGCCATATGGGAGCCATTGGGGATCGCTGCAGGAACCCCACGGGAGATGAAGCAATGGATTCTGAGGGTGGAAAAACTTGTAAAAACGGTCCAGTCTGCAAATGCGGTTGCCGGTGATGAGCAAACACTCGTCGAACAGCTCAAGAGACTCAAGAACGAGGTTTCCATCCAGATAACAACGTTCGATGAATCGATAGCTCAGCAAGAAATGAACCTTGAGTCCATGATTTCTCTGTGTGAACAAAGGGTCGAGCGAGAAGAAGGAACTCGGGAACGAACTCGTGAACTGGAAAAGTCACTGGGTGATGCAGGTATCCGCCTGAAAAGAACACGCGAGGAACTCAAAACAATCGAAGATGAAGAATCAAATTGGTTGCGGGAATGGGGTCAAGCTATCGAAGGACTGGGTCTAGAAGCGGACGTTCACCCCGAACACGCGACTGAAACGTTCGATCATCTATTGGCTTTCTTCGATAAATTCGACAAATCAGAAGATTTACGTAAACGAATCTATGGGATGGACCTAGTCGAAGAGAAATTCAATCAAAAAGTATTCGAATTGGCTGATGGCATTGGATTTCAAAGAGATGGCCAAGAGGCAGCGACGATAGCGGCCCAGCTACATCGAGATCTGAATGATGCACGTGAAGCCGGGGCAAAACTGCAGAAGATTGAGGCCCAACTAAAAGAAAAAAAAGGAGAAATAGAAGAAACTCACATTACGATTCGGGCTGCAAAAGAACAACTTGCCTCGTTGAGGGAGCAGGCTGGTGTTGAAACCAACGACGATTTGATAGCGGCTGGTGAAACGTCACGCAACAAGCGAGAGCTTCAACAGAAGCTTGCTAGGATTGAGGAAGAACTCAACCGTAATGGTGACGGCCTTAGCATCGAAGAATTGGAAAAAGAGGCTGACGAATCGGAAGTCGATGCCATTGAGGGCGAACTGAAGAAAATCTCTGGGGAGTTGAAAGATCTGCAAGATAAAAGAGACAATTTGCGCGATTGGCGACAAACGCTTCAAAGCGAAATCAAAGCAAAAGATGGCAGTGCTGCAGCTGCAAACGCCTCGCAGGAGGCAGAAGAGCATTTTACCACCATGGTGTCGAGTGCCGAGCAATACCTCCGATTGCGAATCGCTGCACTCGTCCTTGAGCAGCGGATAGAGGACTACCGAAAGAAAAACCAGGCCCCGGTTCTGGCTAGAGCTGGCGAACTCTTTTCCAAGCTTACCTTAGGCTCGTATGCAAATCTACGGGATGAGTTGGATGAAAGCGGTAAACCAATTCTGCTCGGCGTTCGCCCAAACGATGAAGAGGTTCCCGTCGAAGGGATGAGTGACGGTGCGAGAGATCAACTGTATCTCGCCCTACGTCTCGCAACGCTCGAACAACATCTAAGCAAGGGTGAGCCCATACCCTTTATTGTCGACGACATTCTCATTGGCTTTGACGACGAACGCACAAGAGTCTGCCTAGAGGTTCTAGCGGAACTGGCGGCACATACTCAGGTGTTGCTTTTTACCCACCATAGGCGGGTTCTTGAGCTGGCCAAATCCATTGACGCAAAAGCAGGTATTTATACCCATGTGCTGGCATAACGGTGCTTAGCAGATAATTTGTGGTATGAAATACTCTTTGTATTACCAAAGCTGCGAAACAAGAACCATTAACTTTCGAAAGCTAACAAGGCGCTGCATCGGACGGCAATTCCGCAGCGCTCCATAGCTGCCGGCGTGCTCTGACGTTTTCGAGTGCCGTAAGCAACCCTGCAGTGAGAACTTGTCCTTTCTCGGACTGGTTTCTGAAGCAGATGTTTCTCCACATGATTGCCAGTCAGATTAGGCCGTTACGTAGCTTACCAGGAAGAGCCACAACAACCTTAACGACGCTCTTGTCCAACGGCGAAACCGATTCTTGCCATCTATTCTGATACTTTTCCCCTTCAGGTCAATATATTATGAGAAAATCTCCCCGTTTCTGTCCATAGAATGTGAAAAATAACAGAGGGCAAAGGCGGCGATCACGGGGCAATTATCCGAGAGCGGAAGCATTTTAAGAAGGTCCATGAGACCAAAGAAGTTCCTGATAAGGCCGAGTTGGAATTTGCCGAAGAAGTCTGTGAGCGTATCGGAGACAAGGTGGGATTTGTTGATAAGGCCGAAAAGTCGTGGTACAAATTTCAGGATCAGGACATCCCCGTCCTTCAAGGAACAAAAGCTCCGAAAGGATTTCTCACTACGCTCTCACATTTGTCGAACGTGGTACGGGGGTTGAAGTCCCTCAACCAGATAAGAATATACGTGTCCGAAGAAAACAGGAAAGAGGCCGAGAAAACGATCCAAGCGCTGAGAGATACCGGCAAAGGAGTCTAACAATGGGTTGCACGATCAATATCCCGTGGCACAGATATGCCTTGATAGCGGAATTGACCAAGCGCCTTGAGGGGAAGTCTTCCCAGTTCGGCAAGACTTCACTCCAGAAGATGATTTACCTCTTGCAAGAATTAAGCGGAGTCACGACCAATTACCAGTTTTCACTCTACACGCACGGTCCGTTCACGGGTCAACTCCTGGGTGATCTTGATCTTGTAGAGACTCTCGGAGCCGTAAGAGTCCAATACGTCATTTCAGCGTTCGGAGGATACAAGATTTCTCCGGGCCGCGAATTGGAACCCATTCGAGACAAGGCTTTAGAATTCCTCAACGAGAACAAGGCTGCGATTGAGAGGGTGGTCAATGAGTTCGGAGCCTTCTCTGCAAAGGAACTCGAATTAAGATCAACTATTGTCTATCTGGATCGGGACGTGAAGCGGTCGAAGAAGGATTTGGACAGAAACGGTTTCATTGGGTTGGTGAAGAAAGTCAAGCCTAGATTCACCGAAGATGCCATTGCAAAGGCTCTGGAGGAACTTGAAAACAAAGATTATGTGGCATCCCGAGACACTTGACGGGTTCGGACGTCTGTCTTGCGAATCACACTCTCTTAGCGGAATTCTTGGCCCTCTTCACTTTTGAGGCGGTTACCCTAAAAGGGGATGTCGTCCTCGGTCTTGACTTCCTGGGATGTAGTCGCAGGACGTTTCGATTTTTCCCACGTTTGTCTTGAACGGCTTCTTCGATGAAGGTGTGGATGAACCAAATAATCCATCCTGCACCTTGCGTTGTTGTCTCCCCAACGATGCTTGAAGCCGCTTCACTTCATCTTAGAGGTCATCTATTCGGTGCTGATTGTCCAAACAAATAGGCCCCCATTTACAGCCATCGTCCCGGCGCTTGCGGAAGATCAGTTCCCTCGACCTGGCCCAATGATCTAATTTGTCTATCCACAAATCGCGAGAAAAAAAACCAAATATCCCGGCCCCCCGTGACTGAGGACTTACCGAGGCATGGTGATTTTTGTTGTGTTCTCGCTTTTCCCGTGATCGCGCGAAATTCTTTGGTCAAAATGGCTGCGTCGTGCTGCAGCCGGCATGTCTGAGAAGGTAATGTTTTTCTTTCTGAAATACCACAGATCCTTTTCCCGACGTGACTGTTAAGCGTGTCATCCACCACGGTTTCATATTCCACTGCACCGGGCAACAAAGTCTCCGCCATGGTCCAAAACACTCCAAAGGCTACTCTGTCCAGTTCCCACTTGGTCTTGCCAAGAAACTTATATATCGTTGCGAAATGCTCGGACTCGTGTAATCCAGTCGCCAGAATCACCTGGCTGATCGTGTGCGTTCCAACGGTGATCGCCCAACCGGTGATCAATACAGCGAAATGCCTCAAGCTTGGAGCAGTGAAGCAGTCCTTGAAACTTATCTTGTCAATCCCAAAAGGCTGTGGCAAATTCCTCTTGGCCATCGGCGTTCCCCTTCCCATGTTTTTTTCCAAAAACGGGTATGGCAGGAACGCCGATTGTTTTCAAGTGATTCATCCACAATTTCAAACTATTGATCCAAAAATAGCAAAACTATAGTTTGACAGTGTGCCCCAAGATTTATTTTAAAAAAAGATTATTTTTTTGACTTGAGTCAAGGCCGGTCTGAGAAAGCCGTGTCAATTTTGTATCAGAAGGCTAGGTGAAATTATCCGACTCACAGACCTATCCCATCCATCTGAAGGCCAAGATCTGAATGAAGGTTGAACAAACGCCAGCCGAGAGGGAGGAAAAACAATGAAATGTCCTGGACAGGACCCCCGTTTCTGGAAATTCGACGCCATATTTGAGGCCGGGTGCCCGAACTGTGGGAATAAAGTTGAATTCTTCAAAGATGAAACCAGACGCAAATGCAACAAATGTGGGCACCGCGTGCTCAACCCGAAAATGGATGTCGGATGTGCGGCACACTGTAAATTTGCGGAACAATGCTTCGGAGACCTTCCGCCTGAACTGATCAAGCAGAAAGAAGACCTATTTAAGGACAGGGTGGCCGTAGAGATGAAGCTTTATTTCAAGCAAGACTTCAAGCGGATAGCACATGCAGCCCGGGTGGCCCGATACGCTGAGAAGATTGTCATGCAAGAGAATGGTGATCCTGCTGTCGCCTTGACAGCCGCATATCTCCACGACATAGGCATTAAAGAAGCCGAAAGGAAATACCAGAGTACGGCTGCCAGATATCAGCATCTTGAGGGGCCTCCGGTAGCGCGGGAGATTCTAGACAAACTGGGTGCCAGAGACGACCTGATGAACGAAGTGTGTGACATTGTGGGACACCATCACAATCCCAGGAAAGAGGAAACCGCTAATTTCAAGGTAGTTTACGATGCGGATCTTATTACGAACCTTGAAGAAATGTTCAGGCAAAAGAAAATCAGTGTAGCCTCAGTTGAGAAATATATTGCCAAGAGATTTCTGACCGAAGCAGGCAGGGAACTCGCTCGAAGTGTGGTCCTTAAAGAAGCCCCAAGAATGTTGGCTGCCGGTTGATTTCATTTAGCCAACGTCATACCGATAATTCCAGAGGAGACGAAAAAGTGAAAGTAACGCGCAAGATAATAGAAATCGACGAAGACCTGTGTGACGGATGCGGAAATTGCATCGTTTCATGCGCCGAGGGGGCTCTTAAGATTGTGGACGGAAAGGCGAGACTTGTGGCCGAGTTGTACTGTGATGGGATAGGAGCCTGTCTGGGTGAATGTCCCACAGGCGCTCTCCAAATTGTAAACAGAGAAGCAGATGAGTTTGACGAAACGGCTGTCGAACATCACCTTGAGCAGTTACGAACAGTGGAGCAAACACCTGGACCGACCTTGCCTTGTGGGTGTCCGTCTGCCCAGGTTCCGTCTTTTGCAAAGCAGACTCCGTGCCAAATGGCTAACGCCGCTGTAACCCAGGCAGGTGCTGATTCTGCCCTGACCAACTGGCCCGTCCAGATTCGGCTTGTCCCTCCTACTGCCCGATTCCTCAAAAACGCCGACCTTCTTGTGGCAGCCGACTGTACTCCGTTCGCATATCCGTCATTTCACAAGGACTTTCTGGAAGGAAGAGTGTTGATGGTAGGATGCCCGAAGTTCGATGATGCCCAGGCGTACGTAGAGAAATTCGCAGACATCTTTGAGACCGCGGACATCCGCAGCGTGACTGTGGTGGTAATGGAAGTGCCGTGTTGTCAGGGCCTGCCGGTTATCGTAAGAAAAGCAATGGAAAATGCCGGCAAGAGCGTCCCGCTAGAGTATCTCATTGTGGGAACGCGAGGCGAAATCGAACGCCGACAGCTACTGGTGGCATGAGGTGGCTCAATAAATGGACCTGGAATCGTCATAACCAGTACAAAATTAGTAACATCGTGTAATCGGGTTTTTTAGCAAACTTTAAGACCTCGGCATACTCCGGCTTTGAATAGTGAGTCGTAATCCGAGTTGACTTATGCCCAAGAAGGTCTTGGCGGTCCTCATAGGATACCCCGGTGGAACGTAGTCGCCTTCCATAGGTATGCCGCAGATCATGGTACAGGACATAAGGTAGGAATTGATGTCATGCAACAGGGGAGGGGAAAAAAGAAAAATAATGTGCAGAACTCTAAGGAACATGAAATGATGTGAGCAAATCTCGACACGCGTCAATGCCCCACTTGGCTATTTGGGAAAAAGACACGTGTTCTTGCATTACTATCATTTTGATTGTGTAGAACATGGCTATGGCTTCCATGTCTTTGGTGCTTTCAGACCAGAGGTAGGTGGCCCACCCCATCTGACCCATGCCATATACGCCGGCTACCAATTGCCCAATAGCGAACGTCCCTCCGGCAAGCTGACCAACACCCACGAGTAGCCCCAAGGCAAACTGACCTACCGCTGCCAAGCCGATCGTGACTTGGCCTATGCCGAAGAGTATCCCCACTCCGAATTGGGCAATAGTGATTACCCCAAATCCAAATTGTCCCACTGCAACAAACCCTTTTGCCACACGCGTCTTTCCCCTTTCGTCGGTTCCGAAGGCCACGCTTACCAGAGGAACTCCGAATACACGGGCACGAGTACTCCACTGGAGACCCTTCTTCATCGGCTCCCTTGTCATCAAAGGAGGACTTCCCTCACAGCCTCGATTACTAGTCATGTGATATTTCTTCTCACTATGGGTTTTGGATCAATTTGTGCTCTCGGATTCAAAACGCCCACGGCGTCGCATAGCTCAGCACGACGCCTCAATCTGCGTACTACCCCATGCTACCGAAAGAGCCTCTTATAGATAGGCATCAGTATGCTGGGTCTCCGCAGGCACAGTCCTACAAACCATCTGGCAGTAGGATTGTGCAGTATAAGGGATATGGCTTCTCTGAGTCTCCGCCCCCGTCCGAATGTACTTCCGAAGACGCTTTCGAATGCCCGTCGCCGATCATCCAGGGTGTCTTCGTCAGGCTGGTCGGGAAATTTGTTTATGGTTCTGGTGAGGGAGTTTTCCACGCTGTCAGGTTCATCCGGTCCCACCATCCGCTCCCAAAGGGGGGTGCCTGGGTGTACCCTGAGCCAACCGATTTCACACACCAGAGGCTTGACCTTCTTAACGAATTCATAAGTATTATTACGGTCTTCGTCGGTTTCTTCTTTCCCACCAATGATGAAACTGGAAACCACGAACATGTGAGCCTTCTTTGCTCTTAGGATACCTTCCGCCATTCTGGTACCGGTGGTGGCCTTATTGAACCGTTTCAGTTGAGCATCACTCCCACTCTCCACCCCGACGTACATACCGTCGAATCCTGCTTTGTGCATTAGTTGTAAAGTAGAATCCGGAACATGCTCCAACGTGCCCTGGGTGAAATACCTCATGGTTTTGTGAAGGTTTTGATCAATAATCATTTTGGAGAGTCTTTGAACCCTGGAAAGGTCCACGGTGAAATTATTGTCGACAAACAGCACAAACTTGTTCCCCTCTCTTTTCAGATTGAGTAATTCTTCCAGAACGTTCTCGGCACTACGGGCTCGCCATCCACGAGCGAAGCGCGGCGTCAACGTGCAGAAATTGCATTGAAAAGGACATCCTCGGGACGAAATCATTGCTGCAATGGGCGGAAATTCCGGTATGCGATAGCCGGCCCATTCAAAGGCCTTTTCCTGGCGATCAACCACACTTCGATCAGGAAACGTTATAGAGTCAAGGTTCTCCACTCGTTGAGGTTCTCCACTCACAATGTCCCCAGAAGCGCGAAATGATAACCCTGGTACGCCGGCCAAATCCTTCCCAAACAAAAGATGCCTACAGAACTCAGGAAAACTGTGCTCGCATTCACCGCGGAGCACCATGTCCAGCTCGGGAATCTCCCGCAACAGGAGCCGATCGAATATGGTGGCGTAAAAACCTCCCAAGATAGTAAGTACGTCGGGACGCACCTTCTTGAGCGACTTGAGGATTCCCCACGCGCCCTCGAATGTCTCACTCGTGGGAGAAATGCCAAGGATGTCAGGAGTCAGTGCAAGGATTCTTTCCACGGACTGATTCACACTTAGTCCTTCAGAATATGCGTCTAAGACCACCACGTCCACTTCGGGTATTTTTCTGACACTTCCTGCCAAATACAATAAACCCAGAGGGGCAAACGGCCCACCGAAATTAGTTTGAAGATCCGGTGACGAGACAAGTACGATTTTCATTGTATTGCAAACAATACTCCTCATTTATTTTGCCAACGCGATGTCATTGATAACGAAGAGGGGAAAATACGTCAACCAAAATCTACGGCCTGCTTTTCGTGGAAGAACCGTGGCAACCTTTGTTGGCCTAACCGTCTCTCAATGCTACCACACGGTGTAGAGTGATAGGCTTATCAACGCCCTTTAGTTGAGCTTCTTTTATGCCACCAAGTTCCAGGCTAGCCGACGTCTCCCCATAAACAGACGGTGTAAGTAAGGTTTCTCCTGCGCCAGCGAGGCTCTCAACGCGGAACGCCACGTTAATAGGGCTTCCTACTGCCCCGTATTTCTTGCGTTTTTCAGAGCCGATGTTCCCAACTACCACTTCTCCACTATTGATACCGATTCCCATCCGAAGTTCTGGCCAATTAATAAGGAGGTTCTCCTTGTTCAACTTTTCAAGCGCCCTTTGCATGTCCAGGGCGCAGGTAACCGCTACTCGCGCATGATCAGGTATGGCTTTGGGAGCACCGAAGAAAACAAGTATTCCATCTCCTGTAAACTCATCGATGGTACCACGATGATGAATGATAACGTCGGTCATTTTCTCGAAGTATCGATTTAGTATCTCAATGACGGTTTGAGGCTCTAGAGACTCAGACAGCTTAGTAAATCCTCTTAGGTCAGATACCAAAATAGTGATGTTTCTCAATTCACCGCCGAGTTTGACACCTTCAGGCGATTGCAGTATCTCCGTGACGACTTCTTGGCTTAAATATCTACCGAACGTTTCCCGTATATAGTCACGCTCTCTCAGTCCTTCGACCATATTATTGAAACCCTCACCCACCACACCAATCTCATCGTTGGACACCACTTTTATGCTAGCATCAAGGTCGCCTCGCCCTATTCGCCTCATGGCCGACCCTGTTTTACGCAAGGGCTCTGAAACACTACGGGCAAGGAATATTGAGAGGCTCACCGCTATAACACAAAATACAGTTACAAGAAACCCGATGGCCATAGGCATTTGAGCCAGAAAACTGTCTATCGACTGATGGCCTTTTTGGATCTCAGTAATTTGGTAAAGCGTAATATGGCCTATCACAATTGGAGGTATGATCCCGATCATGAGGGATACCACAAGCAGTCGTGAAAGGGTGCTTATTCGGACAGACCTGGGTTGAGTGAGCAATAATTCGGTTGGAAAAACTTCCCTAACTGTGGTTCGAATCCATGATTCTCCAACAAAATAGGAAAAAGTCACTGCAATGGGAGCGCCCAAAAAAACCGTCCAGGCCGAGATTTTCGTTGCTGAGGCTGCGTCCCATGGACAGTATTCCGGAAAGGTGTGCGGAACTATGGCAAAGATGACCCCTGAAACGAGCCATGCCCCTAAATTGGTCGCCGACATCCTTATTGGGACATTCAAGAGCTTTTCAGTAAACTCTGCAAGTTCTTGCTGCTCAACTGATCCCAGTTTTTTCACGTTGAATTTACGCCCCAGTATTTTTAATTGTTTTACCAGTGGCCAAAACCATCTAAATTCCACTGGTAAGCCGATGCCCAAAACCGTTACAATCAAGACAATGATGAAGATTGCCCGATCCCGCAAAGCCACAAAATCCCCTACGCCGGTAAGACCGGGCTGTATTTGTGAGAACCAAGCAAATGTTATGGCTGCGCCCGTAAGGTTAATACAGATGTCGATGGGGTGTAAGGTTAATAAGCGTCGTGTCCCGTAGGAGATTTTGCTGGCATCCATAGATTCAGTGTTCTCCAATCTCGGAGTTGCATCAACTATCGACCGGCCTAGCTAAGAAAGATTCTGGTTTCCTTACATCTACATAGACCCGATAACCTATGTTACAGAATTTCCATGTCGGCTGCCAAAAGAGGTCGCCATCGTTACCTCCGACCAATTTCCAGTTCCATATTAATTATCTCAACATCAAACCACTCTGGGTCAAAATCCTCTCCCAGAAAATCTACACTGTCCTCGTATTCCGGGTGGTGAGGGTTCTTGATAATATCCAGGAGTTCTTCATAACACCAGGGACCTCCGGAATCCTCAAGCGGACAGGAGTGTTTACCCATAAGACAAATCGGATATTGAGTCTTCTCATCCATAGGCAGAATCTTTTCTACCAGAATCGTGTGTTCCCAGTTGTCCCCGAAGTCATAAAGGTAAATGAACTTGTCCTTCTCTTGGAGGTTTAAGCTATTTAAACGGACTTTCTTTTCATCCACCCCAAATCCGTCCTCAGCAGTACCATACGACAATCCCTTGATAATGAATCCGTGAAGATGCTCATCTTCCCAATCCATAATTATTTGTATTGTTTTATGAAAAACCTTGAGAGTCACTTCACTTGCGACCTGAATCCTTCTCCATACTGGTGGTCTAATTCCTTTAAGAGTCACCTTCATTTGATAAACGAGAATACCCGGTCCTACCAGAGTTACTGAACCCCTTTTCGGTTTTATGGGCATTTACTTTCCTCTAGTCTCTGCTTGAAAACTCTACTGACATCAAAGGAGTCTTAGACAAGGTCAAGTTAAGCATGGTGGAGAATGGCGATTTATCAGGTGCGGAGTTGACTGAAAAAAATGACGTCTCGGTCTCTTACTTATTTACTACAGATTAACTTTTTCCTTGAAGTCTTTGCCGGGCTTGAAAAACGGTAGTTTCTTAGGTAAAACTGCTTTCTCCTCACCCGTCTTTGGATTCCTCCCGGTGTATCCTTCGTACTCACGGACCTCAAAAGTTCCGAATCCTCTTATCTCTATTCTCTCAAGTGATAAGAGCGCTTCGGACATGGTTTCAAAGAACTTGTCAACTATCTCTTCAGTTTTCCGAAGGGGCACTTCGACTTCTCTGCTCAGCAACTGAATAATGTCTGATTTGTTCATGCCGGTAGCTCTTTCAGTTTTATTCGCCAATGTTCGCATGTCATTTCTTAGGACCCCTTCACGGTGTCCTTCAAATTTTGAGATGCTTTGAATGTAGGTACTTTTCTAGCAGAAATAGAAATTTTAGCTCCTGTTTTCGGGTTAACCCCTATTCGTGCTTTTCTTTCAGCAACTTTGAAAGTGCCGAGCTGAGCAATCCTTATTTCGCCTTCTTCTTTGAGGGTCTGGATTATCAATGCTATTAAAGCATCAAGAACTCCACCAGATACCTTGTTGGTAATACCGGCACTTTGGGCAATCTGAGAAATCATATCAGACTTGGTCATTGGAACTCCTCCCTGAATAAATTGAATTTGAACCCGTGGGTTGATATTAAGAGGTAGTAGATTATTCGGTTTAGTCAGGAATAGTCAAGGGGAAGATGACTCAATCCTTCGATGACCAAGAAGTTCCAGTTCCTACTCTTCGAGAATGCATTGCACAGTCAGTCGGAACTGAAAGGATGTTTTCTTCTGTATACGTGGTGAACAACTGTGTATGGAGTCGGTTATTGTAGGTCAAAGGCTCCTAAACTATTCAGACGTTTCAGGAGGGTACGGGCCGGGGTCCTAGGTTATGCTTAAAAGGCTGAATTCGGATCATAGGAGTCTTCAGAGTGGCGTATGATTCTGTACTGGACCGCAAGAAAGAAGAAATCTCTTTTCCTGTGAATCAAATTGATATATTTGGACGAGCAAAGTGGAGGTGTCGACATGCTGTATGGCGCTATGAATTTCCCTGTGAGACCCGTGCTTCTGGAATTGGAAGAGATAGCGGCTTTGGGTTTTGATTATGTTGAATTGACTATGGATCCGCCTAAGTCACACCACTCCTCTCTGAAACGACAACGAAAAGAGCTTTTGAAGGCGCTGGAACACACTAAAATGCAGGTGATTTGTCATTTGCCTACATTCCTGAGTATTGCAGATTTGACAGAGAGTATTAGGGTCGCATCCCTCAAAGAGATTTTGAACTCCCTTGATGTTGCAACTAATTTCAATCCTTTGAAAGTGGTTTTACACCCTCCTTATTTTACAGGGCTCGGGATGTTTGTTTATGAACAAGCTAAAGAGTACGGTTTGAATAGCCTTTCCGTAATTGTAGAGAAAGCGAACAACCTTGGGCTGATGCTGTGTATCGAAAATATGTTCGCCAAGACCCACATGTTGATGGAACCGGATGATTTTGAGGAAATTTTCAGGCTTTTCCCTAGCTTGAAATTCACATTGGATACGGGGCATGCGAATATCAAAACCAGCGGTGGGAAAAGGATATTTGATTTGATTGCTCGATTCAAAGACCGTTTAGGTCATGTCCACGTGAGTGACAATTTCGGTAAAGAGGATAGTCACTTGCCAATAGGAACGGGAACCGTGGATTTTTCACGAGTTGCGAAATCTCTGAAGAATATCGGTTATGACAGTACCGTTACCTTTGAAATATTCTCAATAAATCGCAATTACTTGAGAATGAGCCGTGAAATATTCCAATCCATGCTGGAGACATGAAGCAAAAAAACCAGTAAGATAAAGGGTCACATCAGTACACCAAGAGTTGTTTGTCCGAACCATAACGGGACAGTTCCTACAAACTCCAATCCCAGGATGTACCGGTAGAAGTTGAGGCTGGCTTTAATGTCACTGACGATTATACCGAGGTCCAGAGAATCTTGCTGGCTTCATCATTTTGCTATGGTCCTTTCCGTCAGGTTATCTCTTTGGTAATCTTCAAACCGTCGACAGACTACTTATTCTTGGGAGAACTCGGTGATGCCGGAGCACCTGTAGATTTTGAAGGACTTATCGAACCTGTAGGAAAACCTCTTTTGTCAAAGGTCCTTCCAGTTTTCTTGTCCACCCAACCCTGTACGAAGCCTCTCTTGTCAAGGATTTCTATCTTGTGTTGGGAGTCTCTCAAATTATAAACAGTTTGACCTTTCTCGTTCTTGATGGTCCCGTCAAACGAGTAGGACGGGCAATAGGAACCGGTAGTCATGAGCAATAGAATGAAAAAAGAAAATATCTTCAACATGTTCTCCCTCACTAGCTCAGATTCAGTGAACGAAAACAAATTCTGGTTGTCTCTCGATTCAACTCATTCCGACTCCTTGTCGTCCGCCACTGTCTCCAATAATTCAAAACTTAATTGAGGTTTTCCATACCTGTGCCACAAAATATAATCCAAACAAGCTGAGACATTGCTGGTGAAGTCTCTATCCGCTTCCTGTTCCAGTAGGTCGAAGATAACCTTATCCATCCGAGCACGAAGGTCATGGCGTTGTCCGAGTTTCTTCTTTCCATATAGACCAGCTTTAGGAGCTTTCGGAGGTCGTTCATCCTCCTCAATTCTCTTTACGATGCGAAACTCTTCCCTGAGCTTTTGTAGAGCTTCATCTAGCATATCAATTGTGACAAGGTTATCTTTTTTCACTATCTTCCTCTGTCTAGTTCCTCAGTTCTGATAACATGTGTATGAAGCTTTCACCAAATGCATTATTCCGTAAGCTCTCTATCTTATCCTTCAGTGTCAAGCAGCTTTTTGAATTTTCCATATTGCAGGTATACCGAACTTCTTACCATTCCTGTTGGAGTATCCGTGTTCATCGAGATAGATGATTATACCTTGAATCGTGTAGTTTTGAGAAGTAAGGTCACGCACGATTCGAATCACCTCCTGTTCTTTATCATCTTCGATAAGGTTATCGCAATTAAATTTGTACCCGTATGGAGCATGACCACTGATTCTTTCGTTCTTGGACTTCTTCAAAGACAATGCTGTTACGGTTCTTTCTGAAATGACTTCTCTCTCCCATTGGTTCATGGCGGAGAGTACGTGATAGAATAATTTTCCCGTTGCACTCCCTGTATCAATTTTTTCTGAAATAGAGTGGAGCGACACACCTTTCTTCTGCATCAACTCCGATACCTCACAAGCTTCCTTGAGGTTACGAGCTAATCGGTCAAGCTTGCACACAACGACATTGTCTATTTTTCTGGACTTGACCAGCTCAATCACTTTTTTAATTCCAGGGCGTCCATTGATGGATTTACCACTGAGACCAGCATCTTCTATTATCTCCGTCAATTCCAGTTCGTGGAGGTCACCGTATGCCTGGATTTTTGTTCTTTGAGCTTCAAGACTGACACCTTCTTCTGCCTGATGTAGTGTTGAAACTCTGACGTACCCTATGGTCTTTTCCATGTACGCACCTCTATATTATCAGATGTGACATGCATATCACATAAGGGAAAGACAATGTCAAGAGAAAATATCGATATCGACGAGCTAAAGCTTTTCGCGATAATTTTATTCAACCGACCGGTTGAGTAAAGAAAAATGGCTCTAAATCGTGCTACGGGGCCACTTATGGAAACTCATCATTTATGATGTAAGTGATATAGATGTCTAATATTGTGGAGATTTCTTACTTGAGTAGCTGTTTGAGAGTGTTTCAGGGAGTGAGATAAGATAACCTCCTTAATTCACCTATAGTTTTCCTGTCAGGTTCTTGTCCAAGAAGAGGAGTGACGAACTTATTGCAAAGGAGAAGTCAACAACATACATAATATGGCTTAAATAGACCCTATGGTCTTTCGCTTTCCAGAAAGAGGTAAACGGTTCTTTCTGGAAAGGAGGATAGGATTAGAGCTTCAATAGACGTTATTAGCTATTTTACGCTTAATCAGGTTACCGATTTCATCTCTTTCGTGAAAATTGGGCATGGGGGAAGTAGAGAATGTTCTGCTCATTCGAACGCACTCGCAGGTGTTAATAGACAGCTTACTCCAGTGTTTTTGGTTGATTCCATTTCAATAGCACAGTAGTCTGCCACTATCCTCAACAGCGAAAGTTGAGGAATTATTCTTGGGAAAGGATGTCTACCAATGAAGAAAGCTATTTTTCTTACCTCCCTGCTGATTACTCTACTTGGCTTATCGGTCTGCATGGCTGACTCAACCATTCTAGACCTTGTGGGAACATGGACGACCAAGAGTGAGGCAGGGTTAATCATAAGAGGAAATCAACCAGGCCCGACGACACATCATACGAATGCTTTCAGTACTCTTAACGCTGAAGCGATCATAACCAAGCAACAGGGAAGGATAATGCACGGAACCTTCAAGTCAACCAGGGCTACTGAGAATTTTATGGCTGCGATTGGACTGGATAACAAGACCCTTTATTATGCTGATGAAGATGGTCTTCTTGAAGGTAAGATAATCGACAAGGACACCATTGAGATTGTTTATCGTCACGTAACTCCCGCTGATACCGTGGTTGCTGTTGGGGTATGGACGAGGAAGAAATAGTCTTTGTTATAGGAATCTAACACCTCAGGGCTGATAGACCATTGGATACGAAGTACTTATGACTATTTACAAAACAGACAAAATATAATTGTTTGACGCGGAAAGTACTCCTGCCAATGTGAGATAAAGAGTAAAGTTACCAGGTTCTATTTTTGACCAACCTGTTGCATAAAAATGAGTCGAAGGGTCTGGACCATACTCTTGCCTACCTTTGATCCCGGTATATGGAAATTGACAAACCGAAACTTCAGCCCCAATGCACTCATGAAAGGCACAAATGCCCGGGGGGCGACCCTCCCCACTTATGTCCCCCACTTATGTCATTGTCCAGTTCTTCCAGATCAGCTATATTTGATCCTGGGTAAAAATCACACGAGAATTTGGGAGGTCAGGCAGTATGTACGTGCTGGTTCTTTACTATTCTAAAACCGGCAACACTCGAAAACTTGCTGAGCAAGTGGCAGAGGGTGTGCGATCGGTGTCGGGAATTCAGGCCCTGTTGAAATCCACCCAAGAAGTCACTAAACAGGATTTTGTTGACGCTGCAGGAGTTATTGCCGGATCACCGGTGTACTTCGGTGTAATGGCAGCAGATTTGAAAAGGGTCTTCGACGAGTTCGTTGGTGTGCGCAAGCAAATGGAAAATAAAGTCGGGGCAGCTTTTGCCACATCAGCCTTCTGGGCAGGAGGCAATGAAACCACTATCATGTCGATCATTCAATGCCTGCTCATCTATGGAATGATTATTGTCGGTGATCCCATGTCGGCTTCAGGCCACTACGGAGCCGCTTCAGTTGCAGCTCCTGACGAGAAATCGGTAGATATAGCCCGGAAACTTGGGACGCGAGTTGCTGAATTGTGCGGGAAAATCCATGGATAGAATTCATTTTCCCTCATTCCAAATACCTTGAGATCCCAAGCGTACCGGGCCACATTGGGTGACATCGGGACAACGACCAGATCACGCTAACCGCGTGTTGCCGTTGAAGCCGAGGAGATGTTTTTGAGAATTGGGCGCTCGTTGATGCCCTACAGCGTGAGGTACGAAAAGACTCGTGGGATAGTGCATGTTATTACCTCGCGTCTAAGGCAAATGACCGTAGACACCTTTACGTGCTGGTTTGCACACATGGAAAACCAATGCAAGGCGATCTGGTATGGACTCTGAAATCAGAGAACTTATTCTGGGCCACAGCACCAAAGGCTTAAGCGTAACTGAGCGGTACGGGGTGGTTTCAGATCAGGAACTGATCAAGGCCATAGACCTGCTTACCTTCGATCATGGTGAGACAGAGATTCATGTAGCGACCGGTTAGGTAAACGATCTATGAACAAGTGTGATAAAGAAGTGATAAAAAAACCCCCCACAAAAAAAATCAGGATGAGGTCTAATGACGCAACATCCTGACTTCAGAAGATATTTCTGGTAGGCGAGAGAGGATTTGAACCTCCGACCCCTGCCGTGTGAAGGCAATATCAACGCTTAGAATAACAAAGACCTATCCACAAGCCCCAATGATTTCAAGCCCATTTGATTCCTTACAGACCTTTATGGTCCCTGCTAATCTCTCAGTGTGTGATAAAGATGTGATAAAATCAGCGGGCTTCAAAAGCCCTTCAAGAAAGGCAGAGATCATCTGATCCAAGATTTGAATCGCGCGTTTAGAGGTCCCTATATTTGCGTACACCACGCGTACAAGATTCGAATTCTCTTGGCCAACCAATTTACTCATTGATGGGAGTCGCCGGTTCATGTGCAATGACCGGGATCCTGTGTAAACTATCTGTGGTCCTCTGGGGTCTCCTGTTTTCCCATTCAAGATTTTCTTATCTATCCACCCTCCCCTCCTCGCTTTCAGCTGCTCTTTGATGGCCATCTCACCCAAAACATTTCGCGGACTGATTTTACCATGCATGCAGGATATTTTCAAATCCAAAAAAGTCCCCAAGATTGTTTATATTTTCGGAAATTCGGAGGCCTTTATCGAACTCATGCTGGCATGCGATCCGGACGGAATTATCTTTTTGTAAATAGGGGGTCGGGCCAAACAAATCCCCTTAAATCTCAGGAAAAACGTTCCATTTCAGGCCAATATTTTGGCTTAAACGGTCTTTTTCGGGGTCGAAATGAGGGCGCTCAGGCTGTTGAAGATCCCGGAGCTGCTTTTGTTCATTATCCGAGATGACTGACCGGCCGATAACCCTGACCCCTAAGGCCTCCTGAATTTCCTTTGCGAAGTCCTCTCCTCCCACCGCCAGGCTTTCCGTCCATCGATCATCCCGGCAGGGATTCCCTTTTGCCAATCCTTCATCAATTGGTTTTCTGGTCCGACCCCGATTCCGCTCCGTTTGTTATACTGAATCCGGACTGGTTGACGCAGTCGATTCAGGGTGGCCGGTGAGATCATCTGCAGGTTTTGCTGGAGCGGGGGAGGCCGTTCGCCAAAGGTGTGACCGTAACTGGGCAACCATAAAAGCAACAAGGCATTCAATCGGGAAGCACAGGGTTGGTTGGCGGCAAGCCAGATTTTCTTGGGGGCTGTTAAAAGCGCTGGGGAGTCATAGACGGGCTTGGGGCCTCGCCGCTGGGGTTGGGGCTTGGTGAACCGTTTAAAGCCTCTGAGCAAACGATGGAGTGGACCCCTTGCTCCACAATAGGGGCACTTCCAGATGACGCCTTTAACCTCCTGGATCCAGACATCGATGCGGTTCTTTTTCAGGTCCAGAGCTACTTTATCTACGTCCCAGGGATAGCTGATTCCCAAAAGAGCGGCCTACAGTTCCTTGTCTTCCTGCGGACCTCCTGTGGCTAAAGTTTCAGGAGATCATAACTGTCCAATATTTATGTTTTTGTCTATGGGTGACCGTGTGGTTGTGAAATCCGGTCCATTTAGTCTCTCGGAAGTCTCAGCGAGGCAAGGACCCATTCCCCCTATCGGCCGAAGGACGATAGGGATTAATGTAGCGACTGCCAGAATGGGCCATCCCCAGGCTCGTCGGAGCAGTCGCATTCCTATGGCTTTCTCTTCGCTACCTAACCACTATATGTTGGGGTCACCCACTGGAATCCCTGAAGAACCATAATTTTATAGGGTAAGCTCAATCCATCCGGGAAAAGGGCCTGAAGGCCGCCCTTGCCATCAAGAAACGGCAGGGCGGCTCTTCATCTCTTTGGTCTGAACTGTTTTTGAAAGGCCTATCCGGCAAAAGCGAAGTCGGCCCAGACGCCACAGACGTCCTTATAGTCGAAATGCCTTCCATGATCCTTGAAGCTCCAAACCGGACTATGGCAGGCTTTCACGTCCGTCAGCATGGGGAGGATTTGGTTTTCAAGACGCACGGGCGTACTGCCGTCACCTCCCTTAGATAGATATTGTTTCATCTCCCCAAACGGCATTTTGAAATGTGCCGTGCCTCCCTCTTCTTTAATGTCCATCTTTACGTATTTGACGCCGAAGACTTTTTTCATCAAGACACCACCGAGGCTTTCAACGGCCAAGGTATCAAGGATCTCGCGCTGGTTCGGGGTGGCGTTATCGCTTATGTAGATCGCTCCCTCTGATCCGAGATTCATCAGCTCTTCAAAAGACGGGTGGGGTATGTCACCCATATACATAGTCGTAATCCCGGAAAGATCAACATTATTGACTTTTCCTTCCTGGATCCTGAAAACCATAAAGTATCGGCAACCACCTACTTTGTCCCTGCCGAAATAATAAGGGCAGGGCCCTTCTGAGGCACAGGCCTCATTATACGTTCCCTTAATTTGCCAACCCGGCTTCAATGGTACCATGCTGCATCTCCTTTGAATTAGTGAAAAGTTTCGTTGTATGGTTAAGTGACAATCAGAACCCCTTTGAAAACAGCGTCGCTTCGCTCCGAGAACAGTTCGGCATTAGTGGAACCGCTGATCGGGATCAATTGGAATGCCTGTCCGGCGTCGATCTGAACAGCGGTTCGCCCTGGCATCCGCATTCCTATGCAAATTCATCTAAGGCATCTTTGACATATGACAGATAGGTAAGCGATGGTCCTCCTCCCAAGAGAACAGCAACCCACGCGATCTCAAGGATCTCTTCCTTTGTAAACCCCTTCTCAAGAGCTCTCTTCGTATGCCATGCGATGCAACCTGTGCACTGCGCTTTTATCGCGATACCAAGAGCGACTGCCTCTTTGGTTTTTGAAGGGACTTTTCCATCTTTTTCGACAGCCTCCATGAATGGGCCGAATGCGTTTGTCTGCTCAGGCGTATTATTTCCAAGATAACCGAATAAATCATCGATCTTTTGCACTTCATCTGTTTGAGTCATGTCAATCTCCTCCTTTGATTAGTGTTATTGATTTCTAAGGATGTTGTAGCCGAACTGTATAGTATGTTGTATATAATAATGATTTGCAAAAGTCATGATGAGAAGATGAAAAAATTATGAAAATTACAACGATCGATTTGAGGTGCCGGGTGTTGTGACGACAGGGGGCCCGGATGCTGTCGAGATGTTTGGCGAAGGGGATATCGTTAGCATGGATCATGGTGTAACCTCCTTAAATAATGGCTTATTAAGGTGTTTACCACAGAACCTAGTAAAAAACTATATTTGTCTAACTATTTCAATATTTTAATTTGCTTCTTATTTTATTTGGTTAAATATCGCGTGGTTTGGCTTGTGGATGCCGACTGATGCGGTAGGCCAAAAAAAGATGCAAGTTGCGTACCAAGGTTACATAAGATGACCCTGTGTACTTTGCATATTGCGATTGCCTATTTTTTATATTACTATTACCATCCAGAGTCCGTACGATTGAACCGGAAGCCAAAATTAATAGATACCACGAACTAATCAAACTTCCCTTTTTCGGATAGATAACAGCAGATTAAACGGAATAACGAGAAGCCCGATCTATCATCAGGAGACTATACCAATGGTTCATAAGATGAAGGATCTGCTGACACAACAGGCTTTAAAGAACTTTACGGGAAGAACGGAAGAGATTGAGATTCTGCTTAAAGTTTTGGAGCAGGAGAGCCCGGTTGTTACCCATATCCATGGAATTGGAGGTATCGGAAAATCGATTCTCTTACAAGCATTTACGGAAGAAGCACGAAAGCGAGGGGCTACTGTAGTTAGTTTTGATTGCCGATCCATAGAACCGACAGAGAAAGGATTCATTTATCGTCTTAATTCAGCAATCGGCGGTGATCACACAACCCCGGAGGATGTAGCAGACAGATTGGGGCAACTCGGGGAGCGGGTGGTGCTTGCTCTTGACACTTTTGAAGTTTTCCGACTTATGGATACGTGGCTTCGTCAGGTCTTTATCCCGGCCCTTGGTGATAATGTGCGGGTATTCTTCTTTGGGCGTGAACATCCGGTATCTTCATGGTTGGTTGAACCCGGTTGGCAGGGATTGTTTCAAAGTATCAGGTTAGAATCTTTGAAGGATAATGAAGCTATTAAACTGCTTTTAAGATTAGGCGTGAAAGAAGATGAAGCCTTTAATATCAACCGTTTCGCACGCGGGCATCCCTTGGCACTTAAACTTGCGGCTGCCGCATTTAAAGAGCGCCCCTTTCTTAACCTTAGAGAAATTGTAGCCCAGCATGTTGTGGAGGAGCTCACCAACATATACACTTCTGATGTGCAAGATCCCTTAAGTCGAGAAATACTTGATGCCTCCTCAGTCATCCGCCGCACGACCCTTTCACTCCTTTATGCGATGCTTCCCCATGCCGCTCCTCAAGATGCATATGAGCGGCTTCGTGGATTTCCTTTTGTGGAAAGCGGCAGGGACGGGCTTATCGTTCATGATACGGTCCGACAAACAATCGCATCTTCTTTAAAAGCATCAGACCCAAACAGGTACCGTTTATTTCGAAAGGCCGCGTGGACCCAACTACGTAAAGAAATGAATTCAGCCGGCAAGGCCGAACTTTGGCGTTATACCGCTGATTTGCTGTATATTATAGAAAATCCGATCATCCGGGAAGCTTTTTTCCCCGGGGCTTCGCAGCCTTATACCGTTGAACCGGCAAAGCCGGGAGATATGAAGGCTATTCACGCAATTTCTGAGCAAAAGGAAGGTCCGCAAGCCTCCGCATGTGTCGAATGGTGGTGGGAACATTTGCCGAATTCATTTAATGTCGTGCGCGATAAGAATGGGATGATCTCAGGGTTTTATTTCATGTTCAATCCACAAACCGTCAAGCGATCCCTCCTTAAGGAGGATCCTGTAATCTGGAGCTGGTGTGAACATCTTAGGGATGATCCGATTCCCGAAAAGCAAAAAGCTCTTTTTATTCGCAGATGGCTCGCTACAGAGAATGGTGAGGCTCCTTCACCAGTTCAGGCAGCATGCTGGTTGGATATCAAACGTACATACATAGAGCTGCGACAGTATCTCAGAAGGGTTTATGTAACCCTCCATGATCCAGGTCCTTATTTTCCGGTCTGGAAAACACTCGGTTTTAAGGTGTTGGATCACATTGATGTGCAACTGGATGGAAAACGATACTTCAGTGCAGTGGTCGACTTTGGATCGTCCTTAGTCGGAGGGTGGTTAAGCGGCCTTGTTGATGCCGAGATCGGAATTGAGCCCGATAAATTCTTTGATACAGAAGCGCGTGAATTGTTAATTGATGGGAAGCGAGTGAGATTAACGCCTCTTGAATTCAAAGTCATGAACTATCTTTATCATCGGGAGGGAAAAGTATGCACTCGAGCATCTTTATTGGACGATGTTTGGGGGTATAAATACGATGGCGGAAGTAATGTTGTCGATGCGGTTATCCGATCGTTAAGGAAAAAGATGAATGAGAAACAATCGTTGATCGAGACTGTTCCAGGTATGGGTTACCGATTTCACAATTCAAGTCCAGCAGGGAATAGATGAAAGCCCCTTACTAGTGTCCTGTCCCGCTAATAAGTTTGCATAGTTTTGCGACCTTCTTAAGGATTGAATCAGCCGTCGCCGTCCAAACAAAAGGTCGAGCCTTTTGATTGTAATGAGTGACGAATTTATCGATCTTTGACCGGAGTTTCCGGGAATTTGCGATACATGCCGGTAACTGGCTGGAATCGCGCGTAAAGATGGATATTCTTACGTGCCTCTAATTGTTATGTGATTATTGTCTTGACATAATGGTTAATATATTGCTACATACCTCTGCATGAGCTACCTCCAGAAAAAGAACATCAGAGGCCACACTTACTACTATTACACCGTAACCAAGAGGATCGACGGAAAGTCCGCCAAGGTCCAACAGATCTATCTGGGAACTCCCGATCAGATACTGCAAAAATGCTCGTCCGCCGAGGTTCAGGACCCTCCGGTCAAGACGTCTCATCTGGAGTTTGGACTGCCGGCTGCTCTCTATCAGCAGGCCCTGGATCTGGGTCTCATTCCGATGATCAACTCATACGCGACTGTCTCCTCTGCGTATCTCGATGTGGGTCAGTATCTGGTGCTCGCGGCCATCAACCGGGTCTGTGAGCCCAGGAGTAAGAACGGAATCGCAGCCTGGTTCAAAAAGACCATGCTCCCAAGCCTGTTCACCATTCCCGTGTCCCGCGCTACGGGACAGAGGTTCTGGGACGCCATGGATCGCCTCTCCGTGGAAGCGATTCCCTATATCGAAAAAGACTTGTGGGGAAAAACCCTCGACCAATTCTCCATTCCACTGGATTGGCTCATCTACGACACGACCAACTTCTTCAGCTACCTGGCTGAGCAGACACCGTCGGATCTTAACGAAAAGGGCCACAACAAGGCGTTCCATCATCACCTCCGTCAGGTGGGCCTGGCGGTTTCCGTCGTCAAGGGGTTGGGCCTGCCGCTCATCCACGAACTCTACGGAGGCTCCGAACACGACGCAACGATCTTCCCCACTGCCATCAGTCGCACCATCGATCGCGTCCGGGAACTCTCCAGCGGACACGTCGAGGGCCTCACCGTGGTCTTCGACAAGGGAAACAATTCCTCGGACAACATTACGGGCCTAGGCCATGAGGGGGTTCACTTCATCGGAAGCCTTTCTTCAAGCCACTACCCGGACCTCTGCTCCATACGCCTATCCCGTTATAACCCGGTGACACTGGAAAATGGCAGGGAGATCGCCATATTCGATACCAAGGTCAAGGCCTTCGACCGATCCATCAGGGTTGTGCTCACCTACAATGCAGCCACCGCGAGAAAGAAGGACCGGCGCTTTCAAAAGGATCTTGGGAAGGCCTTGGCAGAACTCAACCAGGTTCGCTGGGCAAAGGTCAAAGACCCCCAAGCCAAAATCCGCGAACTGGTCAACCCGAAGCTCCCTGCTTACCTGTTCAAGACCCAAGGCGCCGGCGCCAATCTCAAGGTGGGTCTGGACCAAAAGGCTGTGCGAATCTACACGAAACGCTTTGGGAAGACTCTCGTTTTTACGGATCGTGACGACCTGACCGCTGTCCAGGTGGCTCAAGCCTATACGGACCGTAACGAAATCGAACAACTCTTTGGAGAGATGAACGACCCCATGACCGTTCCATTCCGGCCTGTACGCCACTGGACAGATCAGAAGATCGTCGTGCACGCGTTTATCTGCATCTTGGGTCTGCTCCTGCTGAAACTCCTCCAACTCAAACTCAAAGACCAGGGAATCTCGCTGAGCTTGGAGATCATCAAGGATGAACTATCCTCCGTGCACTTAGGTCTCTGGGTGACCCGCTCGGGCAAGCTCTTCAAGATCATCTCCGACAGATCGAAGCTTCAAACGAAGATGTCTTGTATCCTCTCATTGCCGAATGTAGCATCCATGCTAGGGGTTCACCTAGATTCTTCGTAACAAATCAATATCAGAAATGAAACTCCAGTTTGTTTCATGCGGTGGCGGAAACTCCAGTTTGATACCCTAGAATTGATGAGGCAGAGCAACGGATGGTGAAAAAATCGTCCTCGATTTATAGAAACAGTCTCGGGTTACATTAACGTTGAGGAGTTGATTGGAGGGGCCAAACATTTTTGGGGATTCTCAATGAGGTTCTCCCACCAGAATGAATCCTGCCCAAAAAAACGGGTGGTCGAAACCGTTGTTCCGAATTTCTGATCGAGCCACAGCCAGCGCTTCGGATTTATTTCTTCCCTCTTTCATATTACGGAAAAAGCTTTTGATTAGATTCATCGTCGCTACCTCATGCACCGACCAAAGGCTCATGAGGACGCTGCGTGCGCCTGCATACTGAAAGGCCCTTCCCATTCCCATGGTCCCTTCGCCGGATATTTTCTTGCCGAGGCCTGTCTGACATGCAGTGAGCGCTACGATGTCAGCGTTCATATTCAGACCCATCACTTCGGTCATGCGAAGGAACCCGTCTGTTCCGGGAGGAACAAGGGTAAGCACTAGCACAGGCTCCATGATTGGGGCTAGGTCCTTGCCAAAGTATCCGTGGGTCGCGAATACTATCTTGTCGTATTTCTTTAGTGTTGGTTTGATGTTTTGGAGGAAGTTGTCTTTTGTAGCATCAAGGCCCTTACAAACATGTGCGCCTGACTTGTCCATCTTCACTAGCGATTCAGCTAGCCCAACTTCGACGTGCAGTAAGTGTGCCAAGCCTGTTTTTGGGGGTTATGGCAACAAAAAGTCTCGTGATATCAGAATGAGGGTTTCTTAACGACGAATGTAGTGCCATAGAGTGGCAAAAT